>Ga0209470_1000014_pt1 | contig 107757 bp, 102 predicted proteins | sample GraSoiAngelo_125_FD_185882 | JGI IMG/M metagenome (GOLD analysis project Ga0209470, IMG submission 185882) | Grasslands soil microbial communities from the Angelo Coastal Reserve, California, USA - 14_0927_05_40cm (SPAdes) (version 2) | ecosystem: Environmental > Terrestrial > Soil >... | reverse complement strand
CGCGTGCAGGCCGAGATGACCCGCGAGCTCGCCTCGCTCCCCGAGATGGCACATCCGCTCACGGTCACGCTCTCGCACCGAGGCCCCGGCCCGGAGTAGCGCGACGCGCTACCTGGACGGCCCGCGCCCGCGCCTCTTCGCCCACCGCGGCGCCTCCGGCCTGTTTCCCGAGAACACCCTCGACGCCTTTGCCGCCGGCATCGGTGGGGGGGCAGAACGGCTCGAGCTGGACGTGCACGCCACCGCCGACGGGCAGGTGGTCGTGATCCACGACGAGACCCTGGAGCGCACGACGGACGGCACGGGCCTCGTCCGCGCCCTTCCCCTCGCCGCCCTCCAGCACCTCGACGCGGGCTACCGCTTCCGCGCCCCCGACGGGACGTATCCGTTCCGCTGCCGCGGGCTCCGCGTGCCGACGCTGGCCGAGGTCTTCACGGCCTTCCCGGGCGTCCCGCTCAACATCGAGCTGAAGCAGACCGATCCCCCGGCGGAGGCCGCGCTGGTCGCCGTGCTCGATCGCTTCGCGGCCCGCGACCAGACGCTGCTCGCCGCCGAGGACGGCACGATCATGGCCCGCATGCGCGCCGCGGCGCCCGACGTGCTGACCAGCTTCTCGGCCCCCGAGGTGGCCGAGTGGGTCTTCCGCCTGCGCGACGGCCGGCTCGCCGGCTACCGTCCGCCCGGCGTCGCCCTCCAGGTGCCGCCCGCGTTCGGCGACGTGGCGCTCGTCACGGCCGAGTCGGTCGCCGCCGCTCACCGGCTCGGCCTCGAGGTGCACGTGTGGACCATCAACGACGAGGCGGAGATGGAGACGCTCCTCGACCTCGGGGCGGACGGGATCATGACCGACTTCCCCGCGCGCGGGGTCGCGGTGCTCCGCGGGCGCGGGCTCCGCTGAGGGCGCTCAGCCGGCGGGCCGCGGCGCGACCTCCCCGATCAACGCCAGCAACCCGTCGTGCAGCACGCCGTTCGACGCGATCATCCCCGGCCGCAGCGGCGACGGCTGGTTGAACACGAGCGGCCGGCCCTCGAGGTCGGTTGCCCGCCCGCCCGCCTCCTCGACGAGCAGCGACCCGGCGCAGATGTCCCACTCGTTCTTCGGCGTGAGCGTGAAGGTCGCGTCGCCGGCGCCGGTGGCGATCTCGGCCAGCTTGAAGGCGACGCTGCCGGTGAGCTTGACGTGGACGTGAGGCTTGAAGGCGTCCCACTCGCCGCGCTTGTCCTCGGAGCGGCTGGCGAGGACCACGGCATCGGCAACGCGCGCCGTCGTGCTCACGCGCGCCGGGGCGCCGTTCACCGTCGTGCCCTCGCCCCGGACCGCGGCGTAGAGGCGATCGGCGGCGGGGTTGTACTCGACCGCGACCACCGGGCGGCCATCCTCGACCAGCGCCACACACACGCAGAACTCGGGGATGTGCTGGATGAACTCTTTCGTGCCGTCGAGCGGATCGACCACCCAGACGCGCCGGTGGGCGAGGCGCTCGTGGGAGTCGGCGGTCTCCTCCGAGAGCCAGCCGTCGTCGGGGAACGCCGCCTCGACGAGCCGGTGGATGCAGCCGTTCGCCTCGAGGTCGGCCAGGGTCACCGGATTGTCGGGCCTCTTCTCGCGCGCCGCGACGCCGGGCACGTAGTAGCGCAGCACGATGGCGCCCGCCGCGCGCGCGGCCCGGACGGCGACCTCCCGCTCGCGGATGAAGGCGCTCACGGCCGTGGCTTGAGCCCACCGTCGGGTCCGAAGTCGTGCGCCTGGTGGTATTCGCGAACCAGGTTCTCCATCAGCGCCTCGCGCCGCTCGTAGAGCCGCTTCGCTTTGCGGGGAGGATGGGCCGCGAGCGCGTAGGCCGTGAGCAGCGGCAGCGCGATCGTCGAGTCGCAGTAGCACACCACGGTGTCCGGCAGCTTGTCGGGATCGACCTTTCCCCAGCTGACGGCTTCGCTCGGCGTCGCGCCCGAGAGGCCGCCCGTGTCCACCCGGGCGTCGGTGAACTGCACGTAGTAGTCGTGCCCCTTCTCCTCGATGCCGAGCACCTCCTGCACCTGCGGCTCGGTCTGGAGGACGAAGTTCTTCGGCGAGCCGCCGCCGAGGATGAGCACGCCGCTCTTGCCGCCCGCGCGCTTCGCGCCGAGGACGAGCGCGGCGGTCTCGTTCACGTCGCGCGAGACGTCGATCTTGAGCTTGCAGCCCTCGATGGCGAGCGCGGCGACGTTCATGCCGATCGAGCTGTCGCCCGGCGAGGAGGTGTAGACGGGGACCCCCTGCTCCCACGCCGCCGCGAGCAACGATTTGCGCGTCAAGCCGAGCGCCCGCTGCCGCTCCGCGACGACGCGGCCGATCAGGTGATGGAACTCGGCGGTCCCCATCTCGCGCTGGAACTCGGGCGCGAAGAGGATCCGGCGGTAAAACGCGTCGGTGTCGAGCAGCACTGCGTAGTCGAAGACGACGTCGTAGATGCGGACGACGCCATCCTTGCGCAGCGCGACGTCGTCGAGGTCGGGCCGGCCGCGGTGCATGGTGAGGCCGATGCCGAAGTGGGTGTCGTGATAGAGGTTGGCGCCGGTGGAGACGATCCAGTCGACGAAGCCGGCCTCGATGAGCGGGATCAGGCACGACATGCCGAGACCCGCAGGAGTGAGCGCGCCGCTCAGGCTCACGCCCACCGTCACGTCGTCCTCGAGCATGCGGCGCACGAAGAGCTGCGCCGCTTCGCGCAGCCGCGCGCCGTTGTAGGCGAGGAGCGCGCCGTCGACGAGCTCGCATACGGTGGTCGTCCCCGTCACCGGGCGCGGCTCGATCCGCGCCCCCGCGAGGAGCCGCTTCATCCCGCCCACGCGATCCTCCGTACCATTTCGCGACGCAATTTCAAAAGCGCACGGCGCTTGACGGCGCCGGCGCGAGCCTCTACGCAGACCGGCGTGCGTGCCCTGGCGGTGGCTCTCGCGACGGTCGGCGGCGTGGGCTACGCCCCGATCGCCTCGGGGACGGTGGGTTCGCTGGTCGCGCTGCCGCTGCTCCCCTTCCTGGCCGCGCTGCGCGACCGGGCGCCGGCCGCCTACGCGGCGCTCGTCCTCGGGCTCGTCGCCGTCGCCGTCTGGGCCGCGGGCCGCGCGGAGGATGCCCTCGGCATGGAGGACCATCCGCACATCGTGATCGACGAGGTCGCCGGGCTCGTCGTGGCCGGCGCCTTCCTGCCCGCCACCTGGCTGGCTGCGGGCGTGGCCTTCGTCCTCTTCCGCATCTTCGACGTGGTGAAGCCGTTCCCGGCGCGGCAGATCGATGGCGGCGTCGAGGGCGGGCTCGGGGTGGTCGGCGACGACCTCGTGGCGGGCGTCTATGCCGGGCTCCTCACCCGGCTCGTCCTCCGGACCCTCGCGTGATCGAGCGCGCGGCCATTCTCTCGACCGGCGACGAGCTCACCACGGGCCGCATCGTCGACACCAATGCCAGCTGGATCGCCGATCAGCTCTTCGCCCTCGGCATGGACGTCGTCGCCGTGCTCACGGTCGGCGACTATCCCGAGCGGCTCGCCTGGGCCTGGCAGCAGGCGCTCGAGCTGGCCGAGGTCGTCATCTCGACGGGCGGCATCGGACCCACGACGGACGACCTGACCAACGAGGTCGTCGCCCGCGTTCTCGGCGTGCCGCTCGCCGAGGACCGCGCGTCCGCCGAACGCATCCGGCAGCTCTTCGCCGCGCTCGGCCGCGAGATGCCCGAGAACAACCTGAAGCAGGCCCTCCTGCCCCGGGGCGCGGTCGTCATCCCGAACCCGCTCGGCACGGCGCCGGGGTACCGCATCCATCATCGCGAGCGCCACCTCGTCGTCCTGCCCGGCGTGCCGCGCGAGATGAAGACGATGATGGACGAGACCGTGCTGCCCTGGCTGCGCACGCTGCGCGGGGGCGACGTGTACCTGGCACGCGTCTTCCAGACCTTCGGGCTCAGCGAGTCGGCGCTCGACGAGATGGTTGCCGGCGTCGTCGAGCCCGCCGAAGCCCGCGTCTCGTTCCGGGCGAGCTTCCCGGAGATCTCGCTGCGCGTCGTCGTCCACGGCGAGCCGGCCTCCGCCGCGGCCCGGCTCGAGACCCTCGCGGCGCGCATCCGCGAGCGCATCGGCCCCTACGTGTACGGCGAGGGACCGGTCACGCTCGAGGAGGTGGTCGGCCGGCTGCTGCGCGAGCGGGAGCTCACGCTGGCGCTGGCCGAGTCGTTGACGGGAGGCCTCGTCGGGCACCGCGTCACCAACGTGCCGGGCAGCTCCGCGTACCTCCGCGGCGCCGTCGTCGCCTACGCCAATCGCGTCAAGCAGGAGCTGCTCGGGGTCCGCCGGGAAACCCTCGACGCGCACGGGGCGGTCAGCGAGCAGACGGCCGCCGAGATGGCCGCCGGCGTGCGGCGCGTCTTCGGGACGGACCTCGGGCTCGCGACCACCGGCATCGCCGGTCCCGAGGCGGCCACGGCCGAGAAACCCGCCGGCACCCTGTGGCTGGCGCTCGCCGCGGCGGACGGCACGGTCACCCGGCACTACCAGCTCTGGGGCACGCGCGACTGGATGAAGCTCCTCGCCTCGCAGATCGCGCTCGACTGGCTGCGCCGCCACGCGCTCGGGCAGCCGGTGATCGACTCGCAGCTCTTCCGGCCGAAGAGCGCCTAGCTGGACCGTGCGCTGCTTCGTCGCCCTCGACCTCCCGGACGACGTCCGCGCCGCCCTCGAGCGGACCCAGGCGTCGCTCCGGCGCGAGGCGCCGCGCGCGGACCTGCGCTGGGTCGCTCCCGCGGGGCTCCACGTGACCCTCAAGTTCCTCGGCGAGGTGCCCGAGGCTGCGCTCGCGCCCGTCGCCGACGCCGTGCGCACGACCGCCGCCGCCCATGCCGGCATCACCCTCGCGCTTGCGGGGCTCGGCGGCTTCCCGAGCCTCGCGCGGCCGCGCGTGCTGTGGGCCGGCATCCCGACCGGGGTGGCGGAGGTCGGCCGGCTCGCCGCCGCCCTCGAGCGGGTGCTCGAGCCGCTCGGCTTCCCGCCCGAGAACCGTCCGTTCCGCAGCCACGTGACCATCGCCCGCGTCCGCTCGCCACGCGGGCTCGGTCGGATCAGGGCCGCGATCGAGGCCGCTCCCGATGTCGACTTCGGAAGCTGGACGGCGAACGAGGTGATCCTCTTCCGCAGCCACCTCCGGCCGACGGGCGCCGAATACGAGGCGCTCGCCACCCTCCCGCTCGCCGGGTGAGGCCCCGCGGTGGCTGAAAATAGGTAGCGCCGCCGCTGGAGAGTCGGCCGCGGCGAGGGTAGAGTGGGACACCTCACAGTCACACCGGCGGGGGGAGGGCGTCACATGAGCATCGACGTGAACCGCGAGCGGGCGATCGACCTCGCGCTCAGCCAGATCGAGAAGCAGTTCGGCAAGGGCGCGATCATGCGGCTCGGCGAGGCCGCCCTCGCCGGCGACATCCCCGCGCTCCCCACCGGTTCGCTCGGCCTCGACATCGCGCTCGGCATCGGCGGCATCCCGCGCGGCCGGGTGGTCGAGATCTACGGCCCCGAGTCGTCGGGCAAGACGACGCTCGCCCTCCAGCTCGTCGCCGAGGGGCAGAAGCGGGGCGGCATCTGCGCCTTCATCGACGCCGAGCACGCGCTCGACGTCGGCTATGCGCGCAAGCTCGGCGTCAAGACCGAGGACCTGCTCATCTCCCAGCCCGACAACGGCGAGCAGGCGCTCGAGATCACCGACACGCTGGTGCGCTCGGGCGCGATCGACGTGCTGGTGATCGATTCGGTCGCTGCCCTGGTCCCGCGCGCCGAGATCGAGGGCGACATGGGCGACCCGCAGATGGGCCTGCAGGCCCGGCTCATGTCGCAGGCGCTCCGCAAGCTCACCGCCACGATCTCCAAGTCGCGCACGATCGTCGCCTTCATCAACCAGATCCGCATGAAGATCGGTGTCCTGTTCGGGAACCCGGAGACCACCACCGGCGGCAACGCGCTCAAGTTCTACGCCTCGGTCCGGCTCGACATCCGCCGCCTCGGCGCCATCAAGCACGGCGACGAGGTGATCGGCAGCCGCACCAAGGTGCGGGTCGTGAAGAACAAGGTGGCGCCGCCCTTCCGCGAGGCGGAGTTCGACATCCTCTACGGGACGGGGATCTCGAAGGAGGGCGAGCTGATCGACATCGCCGCCGAGCAGGGCATCGTCGAGAAGACCGGCGCCTGGTACGCCTTCGGCGGCGAGCGGATCGGCCAGGGCCGCGAGAACGCGCGCGACTTCCTGCGCGAGCATGCCCAGGTGGCCGCGACGATCGAGGCGAAGGTCCGCGAGAAGTTCGGACTGAAGACCGACGCGGCCCCGGCCGCGACGGAGGGGAACGGCGCCAGTGCAGAGGGTACGCGGACGGGGGAGCCCGTCCGGAGGGGGAGGGGCGGAAAGGACTAGGACGTGGAGCTGGATGGGATCCTGCGTGAAGGGGTCGGTCGAGAGGCATCGGACATCCACCTGAAGGTCGGCGCACCGCCGATCTTCCGCGTGAGCGGCAGGCTCGCGCCGTGGGAGGGACAGCCGTCCCTCACGCGCGACGACATGAACCGGCTGTGCGAGTCGCTCCTCACCGACTCGCACCGGCAGCGGCTGCGCGAGGCGCTCCAGGTGGACGCCGGCTACGGCCACCCCGAGCTCGGGCGCTTCCGCGTGAACGTCTTCTTCCAGCGCGGCGAGCCGCAGGCGGCGCTCCGCCTGGTCCCGGCCCGCGTGCGTGACATCCGCGAGCTCAACCTGCCCCCGGTCGTCGAGCGCATCGCGGCCGAGCGCCGGGGCCTCGTGCTCGTCACCGGCACGACGGGCAGCGGCAAGTCGACCACGCTCGCCTCGATGATCGACCACGTCAACCGCTCCGCCGATCGCCACATCATCACCGTCGAGGACCCGATCGAGTACCTGCACCGCGACGACAAGTCGGTCATCAGCCAGCGCGAGATCGGCGTCGACTGCACGACCTTCGCCGCGGGCCTGAAGGGCTCGCTGCGCCAGGATCCCGACGTCATCCTGGTCGGCGAGATGCGCGACCTCGAGACCATCGAGACCGCGATCATGGCGGCCGAGACGGGACACCTCGTCCTCTCGACGCTCCACACGCTCGACGCCACCGAGACCGTCACGCGCGCCATCTCCGCCTTTCCGGATCACCAGCGGGGCCAGGTGCGTCTCATCCTGTCGAACATCCTGAAGGGCGTGGTGAGCCAGCGGCTCGTGCCCCGCGCGGACGGTCACGGCATGGTGCCCGCGGTGGAGGTCCTGGTGTCGACCGCGCTCGTCCGCGAGTGCATCGCCGTGCCCGAGCGGACGCGCGAGATCCGCGACGCCATCGCGCGCGGCTACACCAGCTACGGCATGCAGACCTTCGACCAGTCGCTCATGGCGCTCTGGCGCGAAGACCTGATCACCTTCGAGGAGGCGCTCGCCCAGTCGAGCAACCCGGACGACTTCGCGCTGAAGGCGCGCGGCATCTCCTCGACCAGCGACGGCCGCTGGGACGACTTTGACCGAAAGGAAAAGGATGCCCCGCAGGAGCGCCTCAAGGTCGACCGCTTCTAGCGGCGCGCCGGGCGTCCCCACGCCCCTCGACGTGGCCGCGCGGCTGCTCGCGCGGGGGCCGCGCACGGAGGCGGACCTCGAGACGCGCCTGGTCCGCCTCGGCTACCGGCACGAGACCGCGGCCGCCGCCGTCGCGCGCTGCCGCGAGCTCGGCTGGGTGGGCGACGCGTCCTACGCGCGCGAGCGGGCGCGGGCGCTGCGCGCGCGCGGCGCGGGCAGCCTCAAGATCGCGGCCGACCTCGCCGCGCGCGGCCTGCCGGAAGCGCTCGTCGAGGCAGCGGTGGTGGAATCGCTCACCGGCGAGCGCGAGCACGACTGGGCGCGGCGCCTCCTCGAGCGCCGGCGCCTGGGCCATGCCGCCGCGCGGGCGCGCGCCTGGGGCCTCCTCCAGCGACACGGCTTCCCCGAGGAGGTCATCGCCGGGCTGCTCGGCGAGCCGGGGTAGCGCGGCTCAGCAGTCGGCCGCGCCGTCCACGACGCGGACGAGGGCGAGGAAGCGCGCGACGTAGTCACGGCTCGCGCGGGGCAGCCGCCGGTCGTCTGCCAGCTGCCAGAAGCTCGCGCCGGGCGCGCGCCCCCGCGCCCGGTCGACGCGCCCCTCGCCGACGTTGTACGCCGCGAGCGCAAGGGGCCAGTCGCCGTAGTGGGCGTGCAGCAGGGCGAGGTAGCGGGCGGCGGCACGCGTCGCGAGGTCGGGCTCGAGGCGCTCGTCACGCCGGCGGTTGACCACCAGGCCGAAGCGGCGCGCGGTCGACGCCTTCAGCTGCCAGAGCCCCCGGCACCCCGACGGGCTGCCCGCGTCGGTCCCGAAGCCGCTCTCGATGACCGGCAGGAGGGCCAGGCTCGAGGGCAGGCCACCCTCGGCGAACATGTCGCGGAGACGCGGCAGGTAGGCTGCGCCGCGCGCCAGGGCGTGCTGCGTGGTCGTCCACAGGGGGCGCTCCGAGCGGAGGCGACGCTCCCAGACGTCGATCTCGGGATGCGCAAAGCAGGCGAGGTCCATGGAGACGGGCGAGGGGCGCGGCGCCGGGACCGCGGCCGGGGTCGGGGCCAGGGCCGGCACGTCGACGCGGCCGACGGGCCCGCAGGCCGCGAGCAGGACCAGGAGGAGGCCGGGGACGCTGGGCCGCAAACGCACGCGGGCGGGAGCAAGGTCCCTGCCAGCCGCGCCGGCACTGTCCGCGGGGAGACCGTCAACGGTTCAGCGCCGGCCGCGTGACGCCGATGGCCAGGCTTGAACGGAAACCGCGCGTCAGGCCTCCCACCAGCGCGGCAGGGAGAGCACAGCGAGCACGATGGCGGGAAGGAAGACGCCCGGGAAGTCGACGGCCCAGTGAGCCGGCGCGAGGCGACCGCCGCACAGATCGGCGACGTGGACGAGCGCGTGGAGGCCGTAGAAGAGCGCCGTCGCCCGGAGCACGGCCGGGTGGCGCCGCGCCCCGGGGGCGGCAATGCAGAGCGCCACGCCGATCGTGATGAAGGCCGCGCCGATGTCGCGCACGAAATGGGGGTTCAGCGGTCCGGTGTCGGGCACGCTCGCCGGCAGCCCGTGATACCAGCTCGCGGGCGCCACGAGCATCCAGCAGCCGTTCGCCAGGTTCAGGAGACCGAAGAGCCAGAAGAACGCCGACATCGCGCTCACGATCCGGACGGCCGGTTCATCACCTCCGGCTCGAGCCGTGCGAGCGCCCACTCGACGGCCATCGCCCGCAAGCGCGTCTTGGACGCCGCATAGGCGGCCTGGTGCAGCGCGCCGAGCCGGGCAGCCGCCGACGAAGCCTCGTCGAGCAGGCGGTCGGGCGCTACCACGCCATTGACGAGGTTTCGCTCGAGGGCGTCCGGAGGAAGGTACGCCCGGGCGTGGAGGATCGCCTCGGTGTGCCAGCGGTGCGGCACGGCGCTCGCGGCGATGACGATGGCCCAGGTGGGCAGCGGCAGGCCGATCGCCACCTCGTTGAGGTGCAGCCGAAACGGGCCGTCCGCCGCCCAGCGCAGGTCGCAGGCGAAGGCGAGCATCGCGCCGCCCGCGATCGCGTGTCCGCTCACCGCCGCGACCGTCGGGATGGGGAACGTGAAGACGCGCAGCATGGTGCGCCCGAAGGCGAGCAGCATCCGCCGGAGCGCGTCGGGCGCGAGCGTCGGCATGAGCTTCAGGTCGAGCCCCGCCGAGAAGTACCCGGGTCGGCCGGTGATCACGACCGCACCCGGCTTGTCGCGCTCGGCGCGGTCGAGCGCGGCGCCGAGCGCCTCGAAGAAGGGGAGGCTCATGGCGTTCACCTTCCCGTCGTCGAGCGTGATGCGCGCGACGTTGCCATCCACGGTGTAGACAATCGTGTCGGCCATGGTGCTTGTCATGGCATCTCCGGGGGGTTGACACCAAGGCGAACGAAAGGCGAAGTAGGGCCATGTCCGCGGCCGCCGCCCTGCTCGATCGGCTCGGCCGGCCGGGGGACGTCCGCCTGGGGACGGCGCAGGGCGAGCCGATCCGCCAGCTCCCGACGGGGCTCGCCGCGCTCGATCGGGCGCTCGGTGGCGGGCTGCCCCGGGGACGAGTCACCGAGCTCGCGGGGCGGCGGAGCACGGGACGGACGGGGGTCGCCTGCGCCATCGTGGCGCGCGCCACGCAGGCCGGCGAGACCATCGCCTGGATCGACGTCGACGACGCGCTCGAGCCCGAGACCGTCGCGGCGGCGGGGGTGGTGCTCGCGCGCCTGCTCTGGGTCCGGCCGCGCGGCGTGCCCGATGCGCTCCGCGCCGCCGAGATGCTGCTCGGCGCGGGCGGCTTCGGCCTCGTGGCGCTCGACGTCGGGGACGCCGGAAGCCCCGGTCCGGCACCGGCCTGGCCGCGGCTGGCGCGCGCGGCCGAGCGGAGCGGCACGGCCCTCCTCGTGATCGAGCCGCAACGTCGGGCCGGCACCTTCGCGGCGCTCGGCCTCGAGGTGACGGGCCGGCGCGCGCGCTGGAGCGGCGGGCCGGGACGGCTCGTCGTGCTCGACGGCATCGACGCCCGCATGCTGATCGCGCGCAACCGCGTCGGGCGGCCGGGGCAGTCGCTCGTCCTGAGGCAGGCCTGTGCCTGAGGGCGCGACGCGTGCCGCGCATCGCCTGCCTCCTGGTCCCCGATCTGCCCGTGGCCGCGGCCTGCCGCGCCGATCCCGAGCTCGCGGGCCGGCCGCTCGTCCTCGTCGACGGCAGCGGGCCGCACGCGCACGTGATCGCCGCCTCGCGCGGGGCGCTGGCTCGCGGCGTCCAGCCGGGCCGCCACACCGTGGCTCAGGCCCGCGCGCTCGCGGCCGACCTCGTGGTGCGCACTCGCGACGCGGCCGCCGAGCGCTCGGCCGCCCACGCGCTCGCCGAGGTAGCCGCCTCGCTGGCGAGCCGCATCGAGACGGCAGCCGACGGCGCCGTCTACCTCGATGCGACGGGCGTCACCCACCTCGTCGCCAGCGAGGCCGCGCTCGCGACGGCGCTCGTCGCTCGCGCGGCCCGCGTGGACCTCGCGGCCCGCGTGGGTATCGGCGCCAGCATGACGGTGGCGCGGCTCGCGGCCGAGCACGGCGACGGGACGGAGGTGGTCTCCGCCGGCGTTGAGCGGGGGTTCCTCGCCCGTCTGCCGCTCGCCTGCCTCGCCCCGGCGCCCGACATCGCGGCCACGCTCCAGCGCTGGGGCATTCACCGGCTCGGCGACCTCGCCCGCCTGCCCGTCGCCGAGGTGGCCACCCGGCTCGGGCCGGCGGGGGCGGCGCTCATTCGGGCGGCGCGCGGCGAGGACGAGCGGCCGCTCGCGCCCGAGCCGCTGCCCGCCGCGGTGGAGGAGGCGGTGGCGCTCGAGTACGCGCTCGACAGCCTCGAGCCGCTCCTCTTCGTGCTGCGCGGGCTGGTCGAGCGAGCGGTCGCCCGGCTCGGCCTCGCCGGCATCGGCTGTGCGCGCGTCGCGCTCGCGCTCGGCCTCGACGACCGCGGCCGCGAAGCCCGCGCACTGCCCCTCGCCGCGCCGACGCGCGACGTGAAGGCGATCCTCGGCTGTCTCAGGGCGGAGCTCGAGGCGCACCCGCCGCGCGCCGCCATCGTGCACGTCGCGCTCACGGCCGTGCCCGAGGCGGTGCGGGCGATGCAGATGGGCCTCTTCGTCCCGCCCGGACCCGCGCCCGAGCGGCTGGCGACGACGCTCGCCCGGCTCTCGGCGCTCTGCGGGCCGGACCGCGTCGGCGCGCCCGCCGTCGTCGACTCGCACCGCCCGGGCGCCGCCCGGACGGCGCCCTTCGCGCTCCCACCAGCGGAGCAGCCGGACCGCCCGCCGGCGGACAGCGTGTGCCGGCTGGTCGTCCGCGCGCTCAGGCCGCCGCGTCCGGTGGAGGTGTTCACCGAGCGCGGCGAGCCGGTCTTCGTACGCGGCGAGGGTCTCGGCGGGCGCGTGGTCGGCGCGGCCGGGCCGTGGCGGGTCGTCGCCGAATGGTGGAGCGAGGACGGGGTGGCGCGCGATTACTACGACCTGGAGCTCACCGACGGCGGCGTCTACCGCTGCTACCGCGAGCACGGCGGCCCGCCGCCGCCCGCGGAGCGCGGAGCGCGGAGCGGATCACCCGCGGAGCGCGAAGCGCGGAGCGGGTCATTGGACCGCTGGTATCTCGATGGCGTCTACGACTGACTACGTCGAGCTGCGCTGCCGGAGCGCCTTCAGCTTCCTCGCCGGCGCCTCGCTGCCCGAGGACCTGATCGATCAGGCGGCGGCGCTCGGCTACGATGCGCTCGCGCTCGCGGACCGCGGCGGCGTCTACGGCGCACCGCGCTTCTTCACGGCCGCGCGCCGCGCGGGCATCCGACCGCTGGTCGGGGCAGAGGTGCCGGTCGAGGGCGCTGGCCTTCTCTGGCTCCTCGTCGAGGACCGCGACGGCTACCGGAACCTCTGTCGGCTGATCACGGCGGGCGCGCTCGGGCGGCCGAAGGGCGAGGCGCGCGTCGGCTGGGAGCAGGTGGAAGCGCATGCGCGCGGCCTCCACTGCCTCGCCGGCGGGAGCGACGGGCCGCTCGCGGGGGCGGACGCCGCCGCCAACCTCGGGCGGCTGCGCGCCATCTTCGGCGAGCGCTTGGCCGTCGACGTCCACCGCCACCACGAGCGCGCGGGCGAGCGGCTCGCGCGCCGCCTCGCCGACCTCGCCGGGGCCCACGGCGTCCCGGTCGTCGCCACCAACGACGTCCGCCACGCCCGGCCCGCAGGCCGGGCGCTGCTCGACGTCATCACCTGCATCCGGCTCGGCACGACGCTCGACGCGGCCGGCCGCCGGCTCCTCCAGAACGCCGAGCGCCACCTGAAATCCCCCGCCGAGATGGCGGCGCTCTTCCACGACTCGCCCGACGCGATCCGCCAGAGCCGGCGCATCGCCGAGCGCTGCGCCTTCACGCTCGCCGATCTCGGCTACCGCTTCCCGGAGTTCCCGCTGCCGCCGGGCGAGACGCCGATGGGCCATCTCCGCGGGCTCACGTGCGCGGGCGCCCGGGAGCGCTACCGGGCGATCACGCCGCGCATCCGCCGCCAGCTCGAGCACGAGCTCGGCATGATCGAGCGGCTCGACCTCGCCGGCTACTTCCTGATCGTGTGGGACATCGTCCGCTTCGCCCGCGAGCGCGGCATCCTCTGCCAGGGACGCGGCTCGGCCGCCAACAGCGCCGTCTGCTACGCGCTCGGCATCACGGCGGTCGACCCGATCGGCATGGACCTCCTCTTCGAGCGCTTCCTCTCCGAGGAGCGCGGCGAGTGGCCGGACATCGACCTCGACCTCCCGAGCGGGGACCGGCGAGAGGAGGTCATCCAGTACGTCTACCGCCGCTACGGCGAGCGCGGCGCCGCCATGACGGCGACGGTCATCACCTACCGCACGCGGAGCGCGGTGCGCGAGGCGGGAAAGGCGCTCGGCCTCTCGCTCGAGCAGGTCGACCGCCTCGCCAAGCTGCTGCGCGCGCACGGCTGGAGCGACGAGCACGACGAGCTCGCCGCCCAGCTCCGGAACGGCGGCGTCGACCCGGAGTCGCCGCGCATCCCGCTGCTCGTCTCTCTCGTGCGGCAGATGCAGGGCCTGCCGCGGCACCTGGGGCAGCACACCGGCGGCATGGTGATCGCCGCCGGCCGGCTCGACGAGGTCGTGCCGCTCGAGCCCGCCGCCATGCCGGGCCGGAACGTCGTCCAGTGGGACAAGGACGACTGCGCGGACCTCGGGCTCATCAAGGTCGACCTCCTCGGCCTCGGCATGCTCGCGGCGCTCGAGGAGGCGATCCCGCTGGTGCGCGCGCACGAGGGGGTGGAGGTCGACCTCGCCCACCTCCCGCCCGACGACCCGCAGGTCTACGCGATGCTCCGGAAGGCCGACACGATCGGCGTCTTCCAGGTGGAGAGCCGCGCCCAGATGGCAACCCTGCCGCGCATGAAGCCCGAGCGCTTCTACGACCTGGTGGTCGAGGTGGCGATCATCCGCCCGGGACCGATCGTCGGGCAGATGGTGCACCCCTACCTCGCCCGTCGTGCGGGGCGGGAGCCCGTCCACTACGCCCACCCGGCGCTCGAGCCGATCCTCCGGCGCACCCTCGGCGTGCCGCTTTTCCAGGAGCAGCTCCTCCGCATGGCGATGGCGGTCGCGGGCTTCACGGCGGGCGAGGCCGAGGAGCTCCGCCGGGCGATGGGCTTCAAGCGCTCCGAGGCGCGCATGCAGGCGATCGAGGCCAAGCTCCGCGCCGGCATGGACGCGCAGGGCATCAGCGGGCGCGTGCAGGACGAGATCGTCCAGCAGATCACGTCGTTCGCGCTCTACGGCTTCCCCGAGTCGCACTCGGCGAGCTTCGCGCTCATCGCCTACGCGTCGGCCTATCTCAAGGCGCATCACCCCGCGGCCTTCTTCTGCGCGCTGCTCGACGCGTGGCCGATGGGCTTCTATCACCCAGCGACGCTGGTGAAGGACGGCCAGCGCCACGGCGTCGAGTTCCGGCCGATCGACGTCACACGGTCGGACTGGAGGTGCACCATTGAAGACGGCGCGGTGCGCCTCGGGATGCGCTACGTGCTCGGGCTCGGCGAGGAGGCGGCGCGGCGGCTGGTGGCGGGGCGGCCGCTCGCGTCGGTGGCCGAGGCGGCGCAGCGAGGCTTGCTCCGCAAGGATGAGGTCGAGGCGCTCGCGCATGCCGGGGCGTTCGCCGCCTTCGGACTCACGCGGCGCGAAGCGCTCTGGCAGGCGGCGGCCGCCGAGCGCGACCCGGCGTCGCTCCTCGCCCGCGTGCGTCCGCCCGCGGCTGCGGCGCCGCTGCCGCCCATGACGCCCTTCGAGGAGACGGCGGCCGACTACGCGGCGACGCACCTGACGCCGGGACCGCACGTGATGGCGTACCTGCGCGACGGTCTGCGGGCGGCCGGCGTGCGCGCGGCGCGTGAGCTCGACGCCGTGCCGCACGGCGCCCCGGTGCGCGTCGCCGGCCACGTGATCGTCCGCCAGCGGCCGGGGACGGCGAAGGGCTTCTGCTTCCTCACGCTCGAGGACGAGACCGGGACGGCGAACGCCGTCGTGACGCCGCCGCGCTACGAGCGCTGGCGGGTCGTGCTCAACACCTCACCGCTCCTCGAGGTCGAGGGACGGCTCGAGCGAGTGGACGGCGTCACGCACGTGCGGGCGGCGTCGTTCCGCCGGCTCGAGGTGCCGGCGGAGATGCCCGAAGGGCACGACTACTGGTGAGGTGCTCAGAAGTGGCAGCACAGGACGTCAGCCGCCGGGAACATGTCACCCGTTGCCCCGCAGGCATGAACGAGGCCGGTCTTGGTGTCGTTCAGAAACTCGGCGACGCAGAACATCATCAGGTCGGCGCAGACGCTGTCCCCGCTCGCCGTCGACAGCGCGGGGAGCTTCGCCTTCAAGCAGACGAATGGTTGCGCCGGGCCCGAAACGGCCGGGTCGCCCGGCGGTCCGGGGTCGCCTTGGGGTCCGGGGTCGCCTTGGGGCCCAGGGTCGCCCGCCAGTCCGGGATCGCCCGGAGGCCCCGGGTCGCCCGGTGGCCCCTGCAACCCCAGCTCCACGGGGTCGACCTGCATCTCACGGCTGGTGCACGTCTCGCGCACCTTCAAGGTCCCCGCACCGGTCCGCCCGGTACACAGGACCATCGCGCCCGCCGGCGAGCAGAGCCCTGCCAGGAGGCCCGCCGTCACGAGTCGAAGCGTCAAGCCGGTCATCGTGCAACTCTCCTCGTCGTCATCGACGGTCGTACGGTAGCCACGAACGTGCCGGCCAGAGACGCCCGCGTGGCGGGGAGTCACCGGCTGCCGTGTGCCAGATCTGACACGCCCTGGCACGGTCGCCGAGCTCGCCATCTCAACCGCGCAGGCCGGAGGCCGTTCGCGTCCCGTCTTCGCCGAGCCGAGCGAGCGTGGCCTCCCAGACCTCTCGGGTGAGGCCCTGCGCGCTCGTCAGCTCGAGCAGCTCGCGCGCCCGCGGGCCGATTTCGCCGCTGGCCAGGTCGCTGCACGCCACGAGCCGGTCCGTGACCGCGAGGATCGCCGGCCCGGCAAGCCGCCGTGCCTCGTCGTGGTGGAGGCGGACGCCTTCGACGATTCCGGGCGGCAGCGCCCACGCGTCCAGCATCCAGGCGCCCACCTCGGGATGCCCCACGCCGAAGGCCTCGCGCTCCACGGCGTCCATGTCCTCCGTCTCCGCCACTCCGCCGACGACCTTCCAGTACTCGTCGCGGAAGCGCACGGCCAGGGCCAGGCGCCCGACGTCGAGCAGCAGGCCGGCCGTGAAGGCCTCGTCCGGATCGCCCGCCTGCAGCCGAACGGTGAGCTCCCTGGCCGCCACCGCGCAGGCGACCGAGTGCGTCCACAGCTCCTCCAAGCGGGGACGCGCGACGCCGCTACCGAGCGCGTCCCAGACCTTCACGCCCAGCGTGAGGTTCCGCACGGTGGTGAAGCCGAGCAGGACGACGGCGCGCGGGATGGTCGCGACGCGGCGGCTCTGGCCGAAGCAGGCGCTGTTGGCGAGCCGGAGCAACTTGCCGGTCAGCGCCTGGTCCCGCTCGATGACCGCGATCAAGTCGTTGGTGTTCGCGTCGATCCCGTCGCAGAGCTGGAGGATCCTGGCAAGGACGGGGGGGATCGTCGGCAGGTTCCTGCGCGCGATCACCTCCGCCCGAAGCTGCCGCACCTCCTGCTCCGTCATCGCCCTTGCGCACTTTCTCCGGCCTTCAGAGCAACCCGGTCGACGTGTGCGAGCTCCACCGACCGCCCCGAATGCATTGCCTCGCGAGCCGCCAAGAGGCCGAGCAAGTGCGCGTAATAGGGCAACCCTGCCGCGAGGTCGGCGATCCGCTCGACGGCGTCGTCGCCGATCGTCATGTCCGCCCTCCGCACGCCGAACCGGACGATCGCCGCAAGCTCTGCCGGCGACATCCTGGGGACACGGATCGGCACCAGTGCGCGGTCGATGGATCGGTGCTCACCGAGCAGCTCGCCGGTATTCTCCGCCACACCGACGACGATGATGGTCACCAGAACGAGATGGTCGGAAAGCGACTTGATCGTGTCGGCAAAGAGCATCTTCGTCCGGGCGTCCTCGAGGCGGTCGAACTCATCGAGGACGAGGACGATCGGCGCTGCGCGGCTGAGAACCTGGAGCGCCTGCCGTACCACGTCGACCGTGAGATGGCCCGCGCCGAGCAGCGAGCCGGCGCGCTCGGTCGCCTCGTCCAGGAGATCCCGGATACCGACCGCCGGCGGCAGGGCGCGCGTGAGTTGCACCTCCCGCAGGACCTTTTGCCAGATCGACAGGAAATGGTCGGTGCCATCGCAGTTCACTCGCAGGGGAAGGGTCCGGTTGTCGATGAGGTTGCCACTCGCAACGACGGCCAGGGAGGTCTTCCCGACGCCCCGTTCGCCGTACAGGAGGGCATGCTGTCCCCGCTGCGCAACGACGTCGGCGATCTGCGCCAGGTGCTCGGCTCGCCCGGCAAACGACTCCCGGTGCGCGATGGGCGCCGCAGGGCTGAAGGCCTCCCGAACTCGTTCGACGAGCGGCATGCCCCGTTCAAGGTCATGGGCCATCGTGAAGCTCCCGGACTGCCTTCGCCCGTGTCCCGCCTCCGTTCACCGCTTGCAGCGCGTCGAGGATCGTTGACGCGGCCACGAAGTGGAGCGCGGCCATGGTGAAGAGCGCGATGACGCGAGCCATGCCTGACAGCTTCGCCAGTTGCTGACCTCGGTGTCGCCACATGGTGGAACTGTTTAGCAACGGCGATGCCAGGTAGGTGTCAGCACGCTTTCCGCACCGCCCGAGCGTCATCACCACGTCGCGGAAGGGAGGCTCGCCCGGCAGGTGCCGCACCGGACGTTCAAGCACCGCACACGACCTCGGTCATGGTCGCCTCGCCGGACAGGGGCGTACGGCATCTGCATGCTAGCTTTCATCGAGACATTGTCGGTCGTCATCATTGCGACACCCGCCTCGAGACTTCCGCAGACGGGCGGGAGGATACGTCTGCTCCGGCGATGCCTGGCGTGGGGGTACGAGACGTCGGTCGCGGCGAGAACGGTCCTGGGCCGGACGCGCACGCGGCTGACGCGGCGGTCACCCGGCCGGTCCCTGATGGCGACCGACCGGGCTGTCAACGCGCCGCCGCGGGGCCGCGGCCGCAAGCGCTCAGTTCACGAGGAAGGACCGGCAGTCGGTGCCGAAGCACTCGGCGATCGTGTTCGGATCGGTCGAGCCGGTATTGTTGGGGACGACGGTGGTGTCGATGAACTTGGGATCGGAGGTGTCCTGGACGAAGTCCACCCTCAGGGTGGTGAACCCGACGACGGTGCCCCGCGCGATGCCGGGGTCGAAGATACACACGGGGATGAGAATGCGGGTGCCCGGGGGATAGTCGGCCTTCATGGCGTGATAGTCCGCGGTCTGGTTGGCGTTCGTGATGTTGATGACGTCGCCGACCTTGAGCTGGGGGATGGTCGACGGGTCGGTCTCGAAGCTCTTGACGGCCGAGGCGTTCGTGGCCCCGAAGAACCCGGTCCAGGCCATGTCGGTGAGGTTCTTCGTCGAGAGGTAGAGGTCGTCCGGCGGCAGGAACCCCTTGGCCTTGCCGGTGAAGACGTCCCGGTTGACCGCCACCGGGGCCGTGGGCTTCTGCTTGCTGGTCGCGCCGATGACCGACATCGCGGTGCGGACGGTGTCGAACGACGTCGCCCCGAACACCGCGGCGAAGGCCAGCGGGAGCGCGCGCGCCGCCTGCGAGAGGCGCGCGTTCACCTGCACGGCGTTCACGGTGCTGATGTCGACGGGGGTCGGCGCCAGGGTGAACGTGGATGTGGTGAAGTCGTAGGTACCGAGGACGACGTCGCCGCCCGCCGCATTGCTCGAGTTGTGCTTGAGCTTGACGCCGTTGCCGCCCTGGGCGTTCTTGTCGAGCGAGGGGAGCGGGTTGGCGGCGGCCAGGTCCAGGGCGGCCTTGCGGACCGAGCTCGCCGAGGGGCTCGCGGCCGTGAGGGCCTGCGCCCCCGCCAGGGCGGCCGCGTCCACGGCGTGGCCCAGCTCCTGGCGGACGTTGATCATGTTGCTGATGTCGAAGGAAAGCGAGGCGGCCGCCAGCAGGACGAGGAGGAAGACGGTGGCCAGGACGACAGCGTATCCGGACTCGGACCTCCGGTGCCGCCTCCCTGGCGATCTCTGCGCGCGCAGCGTGCTCATGGCATCTCCGTCTTCAGCGGCGACCGTCGTCACCAGGTGCAGGGGTTGTAGTAGCAGCTGCCCGTGCCGCGGTTCTCGGCCCACTTGCGGAGGACGGTGAAGTTGCAGTTCGTAGGCGCCATCACCGCGCAGCTGCCCATCGACCCGTAGACGAGCTTGCTCCACGTGCAGCAGAGGATGTTCGTGGTCCCGCACGTCGACTTCTGCGCGTGCGAGAGGACGTTGGTCTTCTGCGTCTTCGTGAGGGTGTGGGCGAGATAGAGCTGGTTGGCCACGGCGGTCACGCAGTTGACGTAGGCCGTGTGGTTGGCCCAGGCCCCGCCGGAAGCCGGCCCCTCGCACGGGCACAGGCTACAGCCCGAGGTGCTGACGAGCTCCAGGGCAGGCGTGGTCGGGCACAGGTCGAAGGCGTCGAGGACGCCGTCACAGTCGGCGTCGCCGGAACACGCCCCGAATGCCGGGGCGGCGGCCGTGAGGGTCAGGGCGCCGACGATGACGAGGCACCAGGCGGACAGGCTTCTGAAACGGGTCATGGTCTATTTCCTTTCTGCGGAAGGATCACTGGCGAGTGTCGCTTCCGCCAAACGCGAGAGGGACGTAGCAGGCCTCGTGCCGCCGAAAGCCCGCCTAGCGGCGCGGCCGAGCCCGCTCGGGAGTGCCATTGTGTGCCACGGGCGGCACGCAGCGAGTCATTCGTGCTCTCCATGCCCCGCTCACTGCCCGAGCGTCGGTGGGTCGAGGGCAACGACCCGCGCATCGATGTATTTGAGGTTGCCTCGGGACTCCGCCTTGTCGATGCGCAGGGTCGCAAAACCGCGGACGGTCCCCAGCCGCGCGTGCGCCTCGAACGCGACCACGGGTGCGACGATGACGGAGCCGGCGGGCCATTTTGCTCCGATCGCGGCATAGGTGCGGCCGGCGCGAAGGCGGCCGAGTTTGATGACGTCGCCCGTCTGGAGGCTCGGGATGTCCGCCGGGTCCGACACGTAGCCTGCCACGGCGGAGGCGCCGGCCGACCTGAAGAAGCCGGTGAAGGCCGCGCTCGAGAGCTTCGTGGCGAGAAGCACTTCGTCGGGGGGGAGAAAGCCCTTTACCGTGCCGTTGAAGACGTCCTCGTTGATGGCGATGGGAGCGGTCGGCTGGGCGCTCTGCGCGGCAGCGGGCACAGTGGTTGCGAGGACTACCGCGACGACAAACCCACGAGCCCGTCGTATCCAATGAAGACTCATCAGTAGCTCCTTCCGCCCTGGACGGTTCCGCTCCGGGCGAGCACCACTCAGGCCGTCCCAGCAGGACAGGCGGGTCACCAGGTGCAGGGGTTGTAGTAGCAGCTGCCCGTGCCGCGGTTCTCGGCCCACTTGCGGAGGACGGTGAAGTTGCAGTTCGTAGGCGCCATCACCGCGCAGCTGCCCATCGACCCGTAGACGAGCTTGCTCCACGTGCAGCAGAGGATGTTCGTGGTCCCGCACGTCGACTTCTGCGCGTGCGAGAGGACGTTGGTCTTCTGCGTCTTCGTGAGGGTGTGGGCGAGATAGAGCTGGTTGGCCACGGCGGTCACGCAGTTGACGTAGGCCGTGTGGTTGGCCCAGGCCCCGCCGGCAGCCGGCCCCTCGCACGGGCACAGGCTACAGCCCGAGGTGCTGACGAGCTCCAGGGCAGGCGTGGTCGGGCACAGGTCGAAGGCGTCGAGGACGCCGTCACAGTCGGCGTCGCCGGAGCACCCCCCGAATGCCGGGGCGGCGGCCGCGAGGGTCAGGGCGCCGACGATGACCAGGCACCAAGCGGACAGGCTTCTGAAACGGGTCATGATCTATTTCCTTTCTGCGGAAGGACCGTCGAGTGTCGCTTCCGCCAACGCGCCAGTCACTGCGCGAGCGTCGCCGGGTCGAGAGCGACCAGCCTCGCGTCGATGAACTTGGGATTGCTTCTCGAATCCACCTCGACTATGCGCACCGTCGCGAAACCGCAGACGGTGCCCTGCTGAGCGCCCGCGTCGAACGCGACCACGGCGGCGACGATGACGGAGCCGGCGGGCCATTTCGTTCCCATTGCGTCATACACGCTGGCCGCCGTGCTGCTCGCCAGGTTGACGGCGTCGCCGAGCTGCAGGCTCGGGATGCTCGCCGGGTCGTACACGTAGCCTGCCACGGCGGAGGCGCTGGCCGACCCGAAGAAGCCGGTGAAGGCCGCGTCGGACAGCTTCGTGTTGAGGATCAGCTCGTCGGGGGCGAGAAAGCCCTTCACCGTGCCGTTGAAGACGTCCTTGTTGATGGCGATGGGGACGGTCGGCTGGACGCTCTGGGCGGCAGCGGGCACAGCGGCTCCGAGAAGCAGCGCGACGGCAAACCCGCGAGCACGCCAAATGGAATGAACACGCATCAGTGACTCCCTTCTGAAGTGGGTGGTTCGGCCCCCACGAGCAGCATTCGTACCGCCGGAGCGAGCCCGGAATTGCAGGCCTCGGCTCCTCGAAGTGTGCCGCCCATGCGCCACGAGCGTCACACAGTTGTGCCTGGCAGCGGCCCCGCCTCGGCGAGACGGAATCTCCGCGCGCGCCGCGCGCGCGGCCGAGCGCAGCGAGCGGGGAGTGAGGACGGGCTCCGCCCGACGGGGCGAGGGGCGAGAGCCCCTCGCTGATCTAGTACGCGCCGCGCAGCGACGGGTGCAGCGTGAGCGCCCGCTGCCGCCGCTCGCTCACGAAGCCGCGATCGACGAGCCACGCGACCGTCCGCCGCACCACCTCCCGCGCCGGGCGCCAGGTGTAGCCCAGCTCGCGTGCGGCCTTGGTCGAGTGCATGAAGCCGTAGCGGCCGGCAAACTCGTCGGCCATGCTGCGATCCATGAGCGGTCGCGTGCCCGTGATCTTGCCCGCGAGCTCGAGCACCGTGGCGAGGGTGCGGACCACCGGCACCGGCGCCCTCAGCGCCGGCGCGCGCATGCCCGTGAACTCGGCGATCAGCTCGTAGAGCCGAAGCACGGTGACGTTCTCGCCCCCGACGATGTAGCGCTCCCCGGCGCGTCCCTTTTCGAGCGCAAGGATCGCCCCCTGCGCGACGTCCTCGACGTCGACCACCGGGAAGCCGCCGTCGAAGTAGAAGGGCATGCCGCGGTTGACGAAGTCGGCCACCTGGCGGACCGACTCCGAGAGCTTGAAGAAGCGCGGCCCGAGGATGAAGCCCGGGTTGATCGCCATGACGGGCAGGATCTCCCGTGCGCCGATCGCGAACGCTTCCTTCTCGGCCGCCACCTTGCCGCGGAAGTAGTGGGTGTGCGGCGTGGCGGTGTGGTAGGTCTCGTCGAGGATCACGTCGGGCGAGTCGGTGAAGCCGATCGTCCCGCCGGTGCTGACGTAGAGCACCTTCTCGACGCCGGCGCGGGCTGCGGCGCCGACGACGTTGCGTGTCCCCTCCACGCTGGCCGCGATGATGTCGCGCTCGGGGTCGCGCGACCACATGAGGAAGCCCGCGGCGGTGTGGTAGACGCGCCCGCAGCCGGCGACGGCGCGGGCCGTCGCCTCGGCGTCACGGACGTCGCCGTGCACGACCTCGACGTCGAGGCCGGCGAGTGCCGCCGGGTCGGCGCTGGCGCGGACCATGGCGCGCACGCGTTCGCCGCGCGCGAGGAGCAGCCGGCAGAGGTTGTTGCCGACGTGGCCGTTGGCGCCGGTGACGAGCGTGGGCTGCATGCGCCCGCCTCTACCTCGCCCGACTCGCCGTCGCCAGGGGGTGCAGCTGATTTCTTCTTTGCTCTCACGGCCACCGCGAGGGCGCGGGTCCGGGGGTGGCTCCCTCGAGTTCTGGCACCCCGGATGCCCCCTCGAGCGGCTCGGGAGTCCCCGCGGCGCGCGGCAGCCGCTTGCAGGCCTTTCGGGCGGGTCCGGACTGCACCCGCGCACGCTTTGCCGGATTGCGGCATGACGGACAGGACGGGCGTCGGTCATCGTTTCAGCGACCGGGGGCATAGAGTTTGCTGTGCCGGCGGTGGTTGGAAACGACGCGATCCATAGGTGCGCGGCCCATGGCCCTGCTGGTCCTGGCCCTGGCGTCCGTCCTCATACCGACAGCGGCCAGCGCGCTCGTCTGCGGCGACGGTATCCTCGATCTGCTCGAGGAGTGCGATCTGGGAGCGGCGAACGGGGCGAGCGACTCCTGCTGCACTTCGAGCTGCATGTTCCGCCCGGCAGGAGAGGCCTGTCGGCCCGCCGCAGGCGCGTGCGACGCCGTCGAGAGCTGCACCGGACTGGCGGATGTGTGTCCGCCCGATCTCAAGAGCATCGGGGTCTGCCGTCCCGCGGCCGACGTGTGCGACGTCGCGGAGCTCTGCGACGGGGTGAGCAACGACTGCCCGCCCGACGACTTCGCGCCGTCGATCGTGGTGTGTCGTCCTTCGGCCGGGGCCTGCGATCCAGCCGAGAGCTGCACCGGAGCCGGTCCGAGCTGCCCGGCGGACACGAAGAGCACGGCGATCTGCCGTCCCGCGGCCGACGCGTGCGACGTCGCGGAGAGCTGCGACGGGGTGAGCAACGACTGCCCGCCCGACGACGTCGCGCCGTCGGGCACCGTGTGCCGGCCGTCGGCGGGCGTCTGCGATCCGGCCGAGAGCTGTACGGGGACGAGCCCCTCGTGTCCCGCCGATGCCAAGAGCACGGCGGTCTGCCGCCCGTCGGCAGGCGCCTGCGACGTCGCCGAGAGCTGCGACGGGCAGGGGAACGACTGTCCCGTCGACGACTTCGTCGCCGCCGGGACCGTCTGCCGCCCCTCCGTCGGCGGCTGCGACCCACCTGAGACGTGCACCGGCGTCAACGCCCTCTGCCCGCCGGACGTGAAGAGCAGCGGCGTCTGCCGCCCGGCCGTCGGGCCCTGCGACGTCGCCGAGCTGTGCGACGGGCTCACCGATACCTGCCCGCCCGATGCCTTGGTGCCCGCCGGGATCGAGTGCCGTCCCTCGGCCGGTGTTTGCGATCCCGCGGAAACGTGCAGCGGCACGAGCGCCTTCTGTCCCGGCAACGCGAAGAGCACGGCGGTCTGCCGCCCGTCGGCGGGCGCGTGCGACGTCGCCGAGAGCTGCGACGGCATCGGGAATGACTGCCCGCCCGACGACTTCGCGCCAGCGGGTACGCTGTGCCGGCCGTTGGCGGGCGTCTGCGACCTGGCCGAGAGCTGCACGGGAAGCAGCCCGGCCTGTCCGCCCGACGCCAAGAGCACGGCCGCCTGTCGCCCCTCGGCGGGCCCGTGCGACGTCGCCGAGAGCTGCGATGGGCAGGGGAACGACTGCCCGGCCGACGACTTCGTCGCCGCGGGCACCGTCTGTCGGGCCTCGGTCGGCGGCTGCGATCCACCGGAGACGTGCAGCGGCACGAACGCCCTCTGCCCGCCGGACGTGAAGAGCAGCGGGGTCTGCCGCCCGGCCGTCGGGCCCTGCGACGTCGCCGAGCTGTGCGACGGCGTCACCGACACCTGCCCGCCCGACACCTTCGTGCCCGCAGGGCTGGAGTGCCGTCCCGCCCTCGGCCCCTGCGACGTGCCGGAGACGTGCAGCGGCACGAGCGGCACGTGCCCGGCCGACGCCTTCGTGCCCGCCGGGACCGAGTGCCGCCCCGCGCTCGGCGTCTGCGACGTGGCGGAGACCTGCACCGGCACGAGCGCCGCGTGCCCGCCCAACGCCCTGGCGCCGGCAGGGATCGAGTGCCGTCCCGCGCTGGGCGCCTGCGACGTGGCGGAGACCTGCAACGGCTTGAGCGCCACCTGCCCGGCCGACACCGTGTTGCCCGCAGGAACCCTGTGCCGTCCCCCGGTGGGCGCGTGCGACGTGGCGGAGACCTGCGCGGGCACGAGCGCCGCGTGCCCGCCGGACGCCTTCGTGGCCGCGGGGACCGAGTGCCGTCCCTCACTCGGCGTCTGCGACGTGGCGGAGACGTGCTCGGGCTCGAGCGGCGCATGCCCACCCGATGCCTTCGTGGCCGCGGGAACCGTCTGTCGCGCGTCGGCGGGCGGTTGCGACGTGGCGGAGACGTGCACGGGCTCGGGTGCCGCATGTCCGCCCGACACCCTCGTCACCGCGGGGAGCGTGTGCCGCCCCGCGGTGGGTCCTTGCGACGTGGCGGAGACGTGCACCGGCGCGGGCGGCACGTGCCCGCCCGACGCCTTCGTGGCCGCGGGCACGCTCTGCCGCGCCGCGGCGGGCCTCTGCGACGTGGCGGAAACCTGCACCGGCACGAGCGGCACGTGTCCGGGCGACACCTTCGTGCCGCCGGGGACCGTCTGCCGTCCGGCGGTAGGCCTCTGCGACGCGGCCGAGACGTGCACGGGCGCGAGCCCCGCGTGCCCGGTCGACGCCCTCGCGACCGCGGGCACCGTGTGCCGTCCGGCGGCGGGAATCTGCGACACGGCCGAGACGTGCGCCGGGACGACCACCACCTGCCCCGCCGACGCCTTCGTGGCGGCGGGGACCGTGTGCCGCACGGCCGTGGGCACCTGCGACGTGGCGGAGACGTGCACCGGCGCCAGCGCCGCCTGTCCGCCCGACACCTTCGTGGCCGGAGCGACCGTCTGCCGTCCCTCGGCGGGCGTCTGCGACGTGACCGAGACGTGCACGGGCACGAACGGCACCTGTCCGCCCGACGCGTTCGTGGCCGCGGGGACCGTCTGCCGTCCCTCGGTCGGCGTCTGCGATGTTGCGGAGACGTGCACGGGCACGACCGGCACCTGTCCCCCAGACCTCCTGGCGCCCGCCGGGAGCGAGTGCCGCCCCTCGGTGGCCCCTTGCGACGCGGCGGAGACGTGCACGGGCACGGGCACCACGTGTCCCCCCGACGCCATGGCGGTCGCCGGGACCGTCTGCCGTCCCCCGGTAGGCCCCTGCGACGCGGCCGAGAGGTGCAACGGCATCACCACCACGTGCCCCCCCGATGCCCTGGCTCCCGCAGGGTTCGTGTGCCGCGCGCCGGCAGGCGCTTGTGACGTGGCGGAGACGTGCACGGGTACGAGCATCACGTGCCCGCCCGACGCGCTGCGGCCTGCGGGCGCCGTCTGTCGCGCGTCGCTCGGGCCCTGCGACGTGGCCGAGACCTGCGCCGGCACGAGCGCCACGTGCCCGCCGGATGCCTTCCAGCCGGCCGCCACCGTGTGCCGTCCCGCGGCAGGCGCCTGCGACGTGGCCGAGAACTGCACGGGCACGAGCGCCCTCTGCCCGGCCGATGCCTTCGTCGCCGGCGGGACCCTGTGCCGGGCGGCGGCGGGCGTCTGCGACGTGGCGGAGACGTGCACGGGCACGAGCCCCGGATGCCCGACCGACGGCTTCAGCCAGACGAATGCGGTGTGTCGGCCATCGACGGGACCTTGCGACCCGGCCGAAGCCTGCACCGGAAGCAGCGCCCTCTGTCCGCCCGATGCCTTGAGCGCGGCGGACACGGTCTGCCGCCCGTCGGCAGCCCCCTGTGATGCGGCGGAGCGCTGTACGGGCACCAGCGCTGCCTGCCCGCCCGACGCGCTCAGTCCGGCGGGCACGGTTTGCCGTCCGGCCACGGGGGCCTGCGATGTCGCCGAAACCTGCACCGGGACGAGCGGCGCGTGCCCGTCGGACGTCAAGGTTCCGGGCGGGACGGTCTGTCGTCCAGCGGCCGGCGTCTGCGACGTCGCGGAAGTCTGTGACGGCACGAGCGGGAGCTGCCCGTTCGATCGGGTGTTCACCTCGGCCGTGCAGTGCCGGGCGGCGGCCGGCGGCTGCGACGTGGCCGAGTTCTGCACCGGGACCGGGCCGACCTGCCCCCCGGACAGCACCGGCGACCTCGACGGGGACGGCGTCTGCGATGCGCAGGACAATTGCCTCGCCACCGCGAACCCCGACCAGAGCGACCGCGACGGGAACGGCGTCGGCGACGCCTGCGAGCCGTGCACCAACGTCGCCGGCGTCTTCATGACCAACGTGCGGATGGTCATCGGCAGGCTCAACACCCCTCCGGGCGACGACAAGCTCCTCTTCCAGGGCGAGATGGTCATACCGTTCCCGTATTCTCCGCCGCTCGACCCGGTGGCGAACGGCGTCCGCGTGCTCGTCAACGATGCCACGGGGGCCACCGTCGTGGACGCGACCATCCCGGGTGGCGCGTTCGACGCGGCCACCGGCGTCGGCTGGGCCGCGGATGGAACGGGGACGGCCTGGAGGTACAAGAACACGGGCGGATCCTGCTGAGAGACGTCTCGAATGCGGTCGGCAACCGGACCCCGGGGCACCTCAAGTTCGTCGTGATGGGCAGGAGCGGCAGCTATCAGATGGACCGCGCGGGGATGCCCATCCAGGCGACCCTGGTGCTCGATCCCCCGACCGCCGCGAGCGGAGAATGCGGCCAGGCGGTCTTCCCGGGGCCGCCGCGGGCCAGCTGCTCGTTCAACAGCGTGGGGAGTACTTTGCGCTGTCTGTGAACGACCGGGTAGCTAGCTGATCCGCTGTCTTACCACCTCGTCGCCGGTCCGCGCTCCCTGATCGCGTGGTCAGCTCCACGCTGCCGCAGCGTACCCGTGCAGGCTGGTCGTGTTCCCACCCCTCGTCCGCCTCGGGACGGGTCGCGCGCTCGACTGCGACCGAACCGGCGGGATTCCCGTAGCCGGGTCGGCACCGAGGAGCCGCGACCCTCACGTGCCGGTGCCGAGGTGAGCGCCTCCCGGGCGGCGGTCGCCCCGGGTCCGCCCCCTTGCGTGGCTGCGGACCTTGCACCCGCGCGATGGGGGCGAAGACCATAGTCTGGTCCCTGTGCAAGCCCGCAGGCAAAAGGTCCAGTCGCGAAACACCGCATCCGCGGGCACTTCGCTGCGCGGGTCACGGGCGGGGGGCAGCGCCCCCCGGGGTATGCTTCCTGCTTGGTCGCAGTTGCATGACGGGAGCCTTGGTACGCCTGCTTCCCGCCGGGCGCCGTCTCGCGGTCATTCTCGCGATCCTGGCCGCCTGTCCTGCCTTCGCGCTCCATCGGGAGAGCCCCCCGGCCATCCGTCTGACGAGCGGCGGTCCAAACTTCGTCCCCCAGACGCGGTCGTGGGCCTTCAGCCTCATCTTCTCCTCGACCGACGACCTCCTCGCCAACGGCAGCACCGGGCGGCAGATCTACTACTTCACCCTCTTCGACTACGACTGCCAGCGAGGGGTGATCCCCCCCATCCAGGTGACCTGTCCGGAGCCACCTCATCCGTTTCTCGTGCAGCTCACGTCCGGGCCGGGCGATCCCGACAACCCCACCATCGACGGGTCGGGCAACCGCATCGCCTTCGATGCGGACGGCTCGTACGGCGGCGGCCAGGGCGCCGGGCACCGGCAGATCTTCGAGCTGGACCTGGATACGGGCGAGCTCCTCCAGGTCACCGCCGCCACCGACGGTGACAGCGTCCGGCCGTCCATCAACTTCCCGGGCGGGGTCGTCGTCTTCGAGTCGACGGCGGCGCTGAAGGGAGGCACGAGCGGCGTCCCGCAGGTCTTCGCCTTCTTCCGCACCGCCATCGAGCGGGTCCCGGTCACCGTGCTCTTACAGATCACCAACGGCGCCGGCCCGAGCACGCGGCCGATGCTCGACTACCTCGGCAAGTTCATCTCGTTCGAGTCGACCGCCGACCTCCTCGGCGACGGGCACGACACCGGCGTCTCGCAGATCTTCGCGAGCGAGCTCGAGCACGGCAAACCTCCCTTCAGCAGCCGGCTCATCCAGATCACGCGCGGCGACGCGCCGAGCCATCACCCCTGGATCGCGGAGAAGGATCATTTCGTGCTCTTCGACTCGGCCGCGACCGACCTGCCCGGGGCCGCCGGCGGCGGAGGGACCGAGATCTACGCCGCCCCCATCGACGCCGGCAACTCGCCGACGGTGGTGCAGTACACGACGGCGAATCCCTTCGGCAATTGCACGTTTCCGACCTTCTCGCCCGGCACGACGCGGTTCGCCTTCCTGTGTACCGGCGACGCATTCGCGAACGGGACTGCCGGGAACCGCGTCTTCGCGTTCGACGCGGGCGCCAACCAGCTCTTCCAGATCACGGGCCGCGGCGACGTCGTCGGGCCCATCAGCGCCGCGGTCGGGCTCAACTTCGTGGCGATCTCGGACAACACGGACGTCAGCGGCGGGGACGCCTGCGACTACCAGATCTACATCATCGACTACTTCCCGTTCCCGGGGCACTGGATCCCTGCGACGCGGCCGGGCCAACTCCCATACGACCTGAGTCCGCCGCCGCCGCCCGGTCCCAACTCGAACCTCATCGGCACCCGCACCCTCTCGATCCTGCCCGCCGACCCGGCGGCCGGGGGGGGCAGCCAGGCGACGCTGACGACGCAGGCCGGAACGTGGGCGGTCGGGGTCGATCCTGGCTACGTGCGGCTCGACATCGCCGCCCGCGATGTCAACCAGGAGGCCCGCATCGGCGTCCCGGGAGACACCGTCATCCTGCCGCCCATATCGTTCCCGGGCTTCGGCACCTTCTGCATCGCCGCCTCCGGCGACGGCGCCGGCGCCCTGGACTGCAACGGCGGACGCGCCGGGGGAGACCTCGACAGCTTCCGGGACCACAACATCGACGATACCGACCCGGCGTGCGTGACGGGCTGCCGCGAAGACGGGCACTGCCAGGGATCGCTCCCCGGGCCCCACCACGACCCGGCGCTCGCCAACCCGCCCTCCCCACCCCCTGCCGTGTGCAACGGGCCGCCCATCAACGACCGGACCGGCACGTACGGCGCCGGGGGGATGCAGCTCGAGGTCCCCGTGAAGGTCACCCTCTCCGCGTATTGGGGGGTGGACGGCGTCCCCTGCACGGCGGACGACACCTACTTCTTCCGGGACGCGCCGAGCACGCTCGCCCTGACCACCGGCAGCGCGACCGGTGCGATCCTCGACGCCGGCAACGTCCTCGGGGCCACGCTCGAGGCCACCGACGGCGGGGCGCCGTTCGACTGCGCCCGCGTCAAGACGGGCGACCTCACCGGCGGGGAGCTCGTCGGCACGCTGTCGCTGCTCGACGTCCCCAACCTGGGCCAGCTGACGGATGTGGTCCTCGGCCTGCATCTCGTCGCCGCGCCGGACATCTGCATCAACTGCACGTGCAGCAGCGCGACAACCTGCGGCGCCGCCGCCGACTGCGCCGACGCCGATGTCTGCAACGGCACCGAGCAATGCCAGAATCTCACCTGCGTGGCCGGCAACCCGCTCCCGTGCGACGACGGGAACCCGTGCACGGACGACAGCTGCGACCCGACGGCGGGCTGCGTTCACACCAACAACACCGGGCCGTGCGACGACGGGAACCCGTGCACCACGTCCGACACCTGTCAGTCCGGCACCTGCGTCGGCGTGGCCGGGGCCAACGGCGGCGCCTGCGACGACGGCAATGGCTGCACGCTCGGCGACGTCTGCCAGGCGGGCACCTGCACCGGAAGCCCGGCACCGGACGGCTCGCTGTGTGACGACGGGAACCCGTGCACCACCGGCGACTCCTGTCTCACCGGCGCCTGTACGGGCGGGCCGGCGGTGCCGGACAACACGCCCTGCTCCGATGGCTCCGTCTGCAACGGGCTCGAGACCTGCGTCGGCGGGGTCTGCACGCCCGGCACTGCGCTCAATTGCGACGACGGCAATTCGTGCACCGCGGACTCCTGCGACCCGATCACCGGATGCGCGCACACCACCTCCCCGGACGGGACGCCGTGCTACGACGGCAACGGGTGCACGCCGACCGACGTCTGCCAGGGAGGCGCCTGCGTCGGCTCGGGCTCGGTCGCCTGTCCGGCCGCCCCGTGCTCCCAGGCGATCTGCGATCCCAGCAACGGGACCTGCTCGACGACGCAGCTGCCGGACGGAGCCGCCTGCGAAGACGGCGACGCCTGCACGACGGGCGACACGTGTCAGGGCGGCACCTGCGTCGGCGGGGGCCCCGTCGCCTGCGCGCCGCTCGACAGCTGTCACCTCGCGGGAGTCTGCGATCCGGCGAACGGCTGCTCGAATCCGGCGAAGGTCAACGGCACGGGGTGCGACGACGGCAGCGCCTGCACGCTGGGTGACGTCTGCCTCAACGGGGTCTGCAGCGGCGTCGTCGTGTCCTGCGACGACGGCGACCCGTGCAACGGGACCGAGACCTGCGATCCGGCCTCCGGCGGCTGCGTGACGGGGCCCCTGCCCAACTGTGACGACGGCGACCCGTGCACGACCGACAGCTGCGTCGCGTTCACGGGGTGCACACACCAGGCGGCCGGTGCATTCGCCTGCGGCCTGAGCGGGATCGAGCAGACGTTCCTCCTGCTCCAGCAGGATGTCCAGGCGGCTCCGGTCACCGCCCTGGGCGGTCAGAGCCGGCAAACACGTCTGCTCGACCTGGTCGCCCGGGGCCTCGCCAGAGTCGAGAGCGCACGCAGCGGCCCGGCGCGGCTCCGTGCGCACCAGCTCCAGTTCATTCAGTCGAAGCTGAAGTTCATCACCAATGTCATCGACGCCGGGATGCGCCGGCTGAAGATCGACCCGAGGCTGGGAGGGACGCTCCGCAGCCTCGCGGTGGGGGCAATGCGAGACGTGCAGTCGCTCCGCGCGAGCATCGCGTAGCTCACAAGGGGAACCCATGAGGGAGCGTGTCGAAAACCCATCGAAGAGGCTCAGCGGTGCTTGCGCCGCGGCCCTCGTGCTCTTGCTCTGCCTCGCAGTCCGCACCGCCTCGGGCGCCGACGAGGCGGGCCTCTACCTGCGCGCGGCGTTGGGCGCGGGCCCGCACCCGAAGAGTCAAGAGTTGCTGCTCAGCCCGGAGGCGCCTGCCGGTGAGACCCAGCGCCTGCTCGAGACGGGGGTGCGGGTGTCGGACACGCAGGAGCTCGGCCAGTTTCGTTCAACTGCCACGCAGCTCCAGGCGATCGATGCAGCTCCGACGAAGGCCGTTCTCTACCTCGCGAAGGGACAAACCCAGCCGGTCGAGAACTGCGCCGTGGTCACCGTCGACGTCGTTCGTGAGCGCTCGGCCACGCGCGAGCTGCTCGCCACCGGGAGCCTGAGGACGAGCCTCTTCTCGATGAGGGAGGGCGCGCTCACGGATCCCAAGACCGTCACGCTGCAAGCGGGGGACGTCCCCTGGGGGCTCGCCGACGGCGACGCCCTCGTGACGGACGTCCGGGTGCGGAACGATTGCGGCGACGGCAGCCGGACGGTCGGGCTCATCTACGATGCCGCCAGCCAGGCGAGTCGTCTCGTCTTCGTGGCCGATGACTCGAGCAGCCCCGCATTCGTCGACAACTGCCCGCTGGTACCCAACCCGGAGCAGACCGACCGGGACGGCGACGGCCTCGGCGACGCGTGCGACAACTGCCCAAAGGTCGCGAACCCCGACCAGCAGGACAGCGACCACGACACGGTCGGAGACGCCTGCGACAACTGTGCGCTCGCCAACCCGGACCAGCTCGACACGGATCAGGACGGGATCGGCGACGCGTGTCAGACGCCGCCGCCCCCGACGCCTTGCACGACATGCCCCTGCGGCCCGACCTGCGCCGACACGAACTCGTGTGGCTTCGTCGGCGCGCCGTCCCTCGACGCCCTCGAGTGCTGGCTGCGGGCCTTTCAGACGATCCTGACGACGGCGCCACCGGCCGACGTCTCGCCGCAGATCACGCGGCCCCGCTCGCCGATCATGCGCACGCTCGGGCGCGCCACGCGCCGGGTCAGCAGGCTCCGCGCGCTCCTCACGCGCGGCGTGCGTCCGCGGCGTGCCGGAAGGGGCGTCTCGCGCGTCGAGGGGCAGCTCACGCGCCTCTCGTCACTCGTCCAGCGGGCCACCAGGGCGGGCCGCATCACTCAGCGGTTGCACGACACGCTGATCGGCGTCGTACACCAGGCGACCTTCACGGCAGAGGGACTCCGGCGCTGAGCGCCGCGTTGGTGCCGTCCCGCGCGCGGTCCGAGCCCTCCGGGGTCACGTGGGCGAGGTCGGCGACGACGGCGACCAGCTCCGCCGGGTCGACGGGCTTGGCGAGATGCGCCCGGAAGCCGGCGGCGAGGGCGCGACTGCGGTCCTCCGACGCCGCGTACGCGGTGAGCGCCGCGGCCGGAATCTCCCTGCCGCGCAGCCGCGCCCGTGCCCTCCCGAGCAGCGTGTAGCCGTCCACCCCCGGCATGGCGATGTCGCTCAGCAGGACGTCGCTCGGCTCGTGCTCCAGGCTCTCCACCGCATCGCCGGCGGATTCCACCGCCCGCACGGTCGCCCCGGCCTGCTCGAGGACCGCGGCCACCGACTCGCGTGCATCCCGATCGTCGTCCACGACGAGCACCCGCACGCCCCGCAGGGTCGGGGCGGCAGGAGGCCGTTCCCCCTGGAGGGCCGGCGGCGCCGTGACGCGCCTCGCCTCCGGGCCCCCCGCGAGCGGGAGTCTCACCGTGAACGTCGCCCCCTGCCCCCTGCCGTTGCTCTCCGCCGCCACGGCGCCTCCGTGCAGCGCGACGAGGTCGCGTACGATGGCGAGGCCAAGCCCGAGCCCGCCGTGCGTCCGGGTGCGCGTGCTGTCGGCCTGGCGGAAGCGCTCGAAGACGTGCGGCAGAAATTCGGCCTCGATGCCCTCGCCCTCGTCGCGAACGGAGACGACGGCCTCGGAGCCGGCGCGCGAGACGCGGAGGACGATGCGGCCGCCCGCTGCCGAGAACTTCACGGCGTTGGAGAGGAGATTCCACACCACCTGCTGAAGACGGGCGGGGTCGCCCTCGACCTGGTTCCCCGTCAGCTCGAGCACCTGCTCCAGCCTGACCCCCTTGGCCTCGGCCGCGCCACGAACCGCGTCGAGCGCCGCTTCGGCGACGTCGGTGAGATTGACCGGACCGACATCGAGGACGAGCTTCCCGCTCACGATGCGAGACACGTCCAGGAGGTCTTCGATGAGCTTCGCCTGCGTCACCGCGCTCCGCTCGATCGCCTCGAGCGCGCGCGCCCTCCGCTCCGGGTCGAGCTTGCCGGTCCGCAGGAGGCTCGCCCACATGCGGATGGCGCCGAGCGGCGACCGCAGCTCGTGCGACAGCATGGCCAGGAACTGGTCCTTCACCTCGCTCGCCTTGCGCAGCTCGCGCGTGCGCTCCTCCACGGTCCGCTCGAGGGTGGATCGCTGCTCGTCGAGCTGGCGGCGGAGGTGCCGCGTCTCGATCGCACGCGCCAGCGAAGCGACGAAGTAGTCACGCTCGATGGGCTTCGGAATGAAGTCGTAGGCCCCGCCGCGCAAGGCTTGCACGACGAGGTCGTGCTGCCCGTGGCCCGTGATGAGCAAGGTCGGCGTATCCGGCCGGAGCGACCGAATCTCCGCGAGCAGCACCAGGCCGTCCATTCCCGGCATCTTGATGTCGCTGACGACGGCATCATAGTCCGTGGCCGCGATCAGGCGGAGCGCATCCGCCGCCGAGTCGCAGGTGTCCACCGCCGCGTCCGCGAGGCGCAGCCGCAGGGCTTCGGGGAGCGCCCGCAGCAGGGCCGCATCGTCGTCGACGATGAGGATGCGGCTCATGTCGTCACCCGGGACGGCCAGGCTCCGGCGTAGAGCGGGAGCTCGATCCGGAAGGTGGCGCCGCTTGCTTCGCCGGTCCCTTCCCGGACCAGCACGATCGAGCCCTCGTGCTCGCGGATGATGCCGTGCGCGATGGAGAGACCGAGACCGGTACCGGCGCCCACGTCCTTGGTGGTGAAGAAGGGGTGGAAGATGCGCTCCTCCAATCCCGGCGGGACGCCGGGACCGGTATCGCGGAACCGGAGCTGCACCATCCCTTCCCTGATGCTGGAGTCGATGTGGATGAGCCTGGCAGCGGAAGTCGACAGCGCGTCACGGGCGTTGGTCAGGAGGTTGATGAAGACCTGCTCGAGCTGGATGGAATTGCCGAGGACGAGCGGATCTTCGGGGCAGAGGTCCAGCCGCACATCGATCTGGCGGAGGAGGAGCTGGTGCTGCAAGAGCGCGAGGGAGCGTCTGACGACGTCGTTGACCCGCAGCGGCTCCCGGCTGACGGGGGCCGGCCGGCCGAACGCGCGAATGTGCGAGATGATCTGGGTCGCCTTCCGCACCTGCTCCATGGCGTGGCGCAGGTCTTCGAGGAGACGGGTGTTTTCGGCGCCGCCGAGCTCGAGGTAGTCGACGGCGTTCCCGACGAAGAGCCCGATGTTGTTGAGGGGATTGTTCAGCTCGTGAGCGATCCCGGTCGTCAGCTCGCCGACCGTCGCGAGCTTGCCGGCCTGCACCAGCTGCTCCTGCTTCTCACGCACCTCCTGCTCACGGCGCTGGACCTCGCGGGTGGTCTCGCGCAGGTCGCCCATGATGTGGATCATGGCCTTGCGACCGTTCTCGAGGCGCAGGCTGGACCGCCGAAAGTCCTCGAGGATGTGCATGAGCGCCCGCCGCGAGTTGCCGAGCCGCTCGGTCTGTGCCGCGAGCCGGCGGCGGTCCTGCTCGCAATCGACCAGGACGTGCAGCAAGGCCTTGCGCTGCCGGGCGAGCCGCCGGTTGAGCTCGTTCATGTCGCCCACGATGTGGAGCAGCGCGCGGTGTCGCTCCTCGGCCTTGCGCACACGCTCCTCGAGGCGTCGCACCTGGGCGAGCAAGCGCGCCTCCTCCTCCGGGAACGGTTCGGTGCCCGTCTCGGCCGCCGGCTCGGGGCGGAGGACGGCGGTCGACTCGCCGCTCATGGGTGGGTCCTCTCCGGCTTGGTCCGCTCCAGCTGCTGCCGGAGGGTCTCCACCTCCTTCTCGAGGGCGATCATCTTGAGCTCGCGGCCCACGACGACCTCCTCGAACTTCTCGAGATCGAGGATCTTCTCCTGCAGCTCGGCCTGCGACGCCCGGAGGTCGCGTACGACGCGGTCGTATGCCCGCACGTCACGCAGGATGCCGATGGCGCCGATCACCTTGCCGCTGGAATCGCGCAGCGCCGAGGCGTTGAGCGTCGCCGGAATGATCTCGCCCGAGGCGCTGCGGGTATTCAGGCGCGCGTTCCGCGTCACTCCGCGCTCGACCACCTCGCGCAACGCGGCCATCAACTCGCGGGTCTCTTCCGGAGGGAGGAAGCGCGACAGCGACTGCTCGAGCACCTCGTTGCGGTGCAGGCCGAGCAGCTCCGACACGGCGTCGTTGGCCTGCAGGATCTTGCCCGACAGGTCGGAGACGAACACCGGGTCGGGCGCGTGCTTGATCAAGCTCTCCGCGTACCACCGCGCCTTGTCGAGCTCGCGCATGTCGCGGAGGATGCCGATCGCCCCGATCACCTTGCCGTCGGGCCCGCGCAGGGCGGAAGCGTTCAGGGCGGTCGGAATGACCTCACCGCTCGCGCTCCGCGGGTTGAGCCGAGCGTTGCGCGTGACGCCGCGCTCCACGACCTCGTCGAGGGCGGCCATGAATTCCCGGCTCTCGTCCGGGCTGATGAAGCGCGACAGCGACTGCGCGAGCAGCTCGTCCTGACGGAAACCGAGCAGCTCCGACACCGCCGCGTTCGCCTGGAGGATCCGACCCTCGAGGTCCGAGACGAACACCGGATCGGGGGCGTTGGCAATGATGAGCTGGGCGTCGAGCACGCCGCGTGACGTCGCTTCCCCCTTGGCCGCCCGCTCGGTGCCCAGCGACCGCATGCCGGTTGCAGCCATCTCGCAATCCCTCCCTCCCACCTGGCAGTCGAAGCGCAGCGTGCGATGCAGTCGGGGCGGTCTTGGTGATTGCGAGAACACTTAACTACGCCTTTCGGCCGGGCGTGGCAGTCACCCGATGGTGTGACCAGCATCCCCCCTTTTCCCCCATCCCTCTCCCATGCTCGAGGACGGTGGCAGAACCACGCGGACGGCTCGGGGCTCGTGAACGTGTCCAGCGTTCAGCGGCAGCGTTGGCCTCCAAACCACGCGCTGTGGTAGGGACTGCGCGCACCGACAAGCAGTGACGCGGCACGAGGCCTGGCGGGGGGCCTGGGTCGAGAGTCCGTGGGGATGGCCTCTCGTGCGCGAGGTTGCATGGCCACGGACGAAGAGGCCCTAGGGGCACCGGAAGACGACGCCTTCCGCGCGGCGTACGAGAGCGAGACCCGCAGGAGCTGTCTGCGTGGCGCGAGCGCGTACTGCCTGCTCACCGGGCTCGTGATCCTGGCGACGATCCCGCTCGACCACGTCCGCTTCCCCGCGCTCGCCGGCCGGTTGCTCCCCATGCGCTTCGCCGGCGTCGGCGCGATGGCCGTCATCCTGGCCCTGCTCCGCATCCCGTATGGACGCCGCCAGCCGCGGGCACTCGGCTTGCTGCCGCCGCTCGCGGGCGGCGCGCTGGTGCAGACGATCGCCTTCGCGAGCGGCGGGCACGCGAGCCCCGTCAACGTCGACACCATCTTCACCATCCTCGGCGTCGCGGTGCTCATCCCGTGGACCCCGCTCTGGTCCGCGCTCGCCTGTCTCCTCATCGTCGGCGAGTACGTGGCCGCGACGGCCACCGCGGGCACGCTCGGCGAGCCGCCCTTCGGCGACAACCTCCTGGTCTTCATCGCCGCGAGCAGCCTGGCGATCGTCACCACAGCGGTGCGAGAGCGCTGGCGGCGGCGGGAGTTCGGCCGTCGGTGGATGCTCGCCGCCGCGGAGCGCAACGCGCGGGCCGCCGCGGAGCGCTATCGGTCGCTGGTCGAGACCGCCGGCAGCGTCATCATCGTCCTCTCCCGCGACGGCCGGATCGGCGAGTTCAACCGGGAAGCGGTGCGGGTGCTCGGGTTGCCGCCCCGGGAGGCGATCGGGCAGGACTATCTCGGGCTCTGCGTGCCGGCTTCCTGCCGCGGGGCGGTCGGCGCCGCCATCGCGCGCGCCCGCGGGGGCGAGGCGGTGCAAGGGCTCGAGGCGCGCATGGTGACCCGGGGCGGCGGGGAGCGCGTCTTCGTGTGCCAGGTGAGTCGGCTCGCCGACGGCGGCGTGATCCTGTGCGGACAGGACATCACCGACCGCAAGAGCGTCGAGGAAGCCTTGCAGGCGAGCGAGGCGCGTCTCCGAAGCGTGATGACCGGGGCGCCGGTCATCCTCTTCACGCTGGACCACGCCGGCATCTGCACGCTCTCCGAGGGACGGGGGCTTGCGCGCCTCGGCCTCAAGCCCGGCCAGGTGGTCGGTATGCACTTCTCCGAGGTCCTGGCGGCATACATCAACGACCCCGACCGGTCCGCGGAGTACTTCCGGCGTGCGGTCGCCGGCGAGCCCGCCACCTGGCTCGGCTCGGCGGGCGATATGATCTTCGAGTGCCGCCTGACCCCCGTCCGCGACGCGGAAGGAAACGTGAGCGGCGTGATCGGCGTCGCGATCGATGTCACGGAGCGCGAGCGGGCGGAGAACACGCGCCTCGACCTCGAGCGCAAGCTCCTCGAGGCGAAGCGGCTCGAGAGCCTCGGGGTGCTCGCGGGCGGCGTCGCGCACGACTTCAACAACCTCCTGCTGAGCGTGCTCGGCAACGCCTCCGTGGCGGCGTCGAAGCTGCCCGCGGACTCGCCGGCGTGCGAGAGTCTCCGGCGGATCGAGGCCGCCGCGCGACGAGGGTCGGACCTCACCAGGCAGATGCTCGCCTATGCCGGCAAGGAACCCGTCTCGCTCCAGCCCGTGGACGTGAACACCGTCGTCGAGGAGACGATGGACCTCCTGCAGGTGTCGATCCCCGCGTGGGTCCTGATACGGCAGGAGCTCGGCCGAGATCTCCCCGAGGTGGCGGGTGACCCCAGCCAGATGCGTCAGGTGTTGATGAACCTGCTGATCAATGCCGCCGAGGCGATCGGCGACGCCGACGGCGTCATCACCGTGCGGACCGCCGCCGTCCAGCTCGACGAGACGGACCTGCAGCAGATGCACCGCGGGTCAGAGGTATCTGCCGGGCCGCACGTCTGCCTGGAGGTCACCGACAGCGGCGCCGGCATGAACCCGGCCACCGTGTCGAAGATCTTCGACCCCTTCTTCTCGACGAAGTTCACGGGGCGGGGGCTCGGGCTCGCGACCGTGCTCGGCGTCGTCCGCGGACACCACGGGGGGCTGGCTGTGCAGACAGAGTCCGGGCAAGGCACGACCTTCCGCGTCTTCCTGCCCGCCGGAGCCCGGATGGAGCCCGCCCGGCCGGCCGAGTCGAGCACGCGAACCGTGCTCGTCGTCGACGATGAGGAGGACGTGCGCGCCGTCACGGCGCACATGCTCGAGCGGCTCGGCTGCAGCGTGCTCGTCGCCGCCGACGGCCGAGAGGGGGTAGAGGTCTTCCGCGCCAACGCGCCGGTCATCGACGCCGTGCTGATCGATCTCACGCTGCCCCGCCTGAGCGGCGAGGGCGCGTGCCGCGAGATCCGGACCATCCGGTCCGACGCCCGCGTGATCCTCATGAGCGGCTACAGCGACGAGGACGCGACCGGGCGGCTGACCGCGGCGGGGGCCGCGGGCTTCCTCCGGAAGCCTTTCTCCGTGGCCGATCTGCGCTCGACGATGGACCGCGCGCTCGCCATGCATCCCTAGGTACGGCATTCGCTGCTGCGTCCCGGCCGCGCGCTCCGCGCGGCACACATGTGTCACGCTCGGCCTGTTGGACGCCACGGCCGGACGAACCCTCAAGCAGGACGCGCGCCGTCCGGCGGTCCGCCACTTGCACCCTCCCCCCGCCCGGAGGCGTCGCCATGCGGGTGAGTAGGGCAGGAAGCCGATGGGGAACGAGCGCGACCGCGCTCGTCACGGTCATGGTCGTGGGGCTGGCCCGGAACGCGGCCGCCGGGTGCGGGTGCCAGAAGCCGCCGCCGCCCGTCGCGGAGGTCCGGCCGAACGTCACCTACGCCGGGGCGCCGGTGACGCTCTTCAGCGCCTCGCTCGTCGAGGGCGAGGACTACGACGTCACCTTCACATCGAGCGCCACCGGTGACGACACCACGGTCAGTGCGCGGGTCGTCAACCGCCGCGACCTGGGTGACGGCGTCTTCAAGAACCAGCTGGTCGTGCCCGTTCCCGAGCTGCCGCTCGGTCCGGCCGCCATCGTCGCCCGGCTGGCCGGTCGGACGTCTCCCGCGATCAATATCCAGGACGCCGACTTCACGGTCGCGCCGGCGCCCGTCGCCGTCCCGTCCCAATACGGTGAGTGGCGCGTTCCCGGCTACCGCGCGGCCGTCGGCAAGGACGGGGTCGTCTACGTCACCCTCGACCTGACGGGCACCACCGAGCCGCTGGTCTTCGAGGCCCGGGCGCTCGGCTACCCGCTCCGCTTCACGAACCAGGACATCATCTTCCGCAACGCCCAGGGCTTCCTCATGCAGCTGCTGGTCGGGGTCGACGGGGAGCCGGTGCCCGGGATGTTCATCGTGCCGGCGTCGGACCCGAGCTCGTCCGACAGCGACACGCTCCGCTACTCGCGGCACGAGTTCAGCACCTACTTCCTGCAGCACGCCGAGCGGCAGCCCCACGCCGTCGATCCCACCGACCCGAACTGGCACCTGGACGGCAGCCGTCACGTCGACCACAACCATCTCATCCTCGCCATCGCCGGCCAGCTCGGACACCAGCGGCCCGACCCGGGCACCACCCCGGCCTTCGACCTCGGGGTCACGACCTACTCGCTCTTCCATCAGGGGCTGGTGGGGGTCTCGTCGGTCACCATGAGCGGCCGGGCCCTGACCGACGGGTACGACACCGCGGGAAGCCCTCCGACCCCCGATGGCGACGTGTTCAGCAACGGGATGGTGAGCGTCCACGACCACGCGAAGATCGAGGGCGACGCCACCGGAGCCGGGTTCGACGTCGCGCGGGACGCGGCGGTGAGCGGCAGCCGGACGATCGGGACGCCCCTGTCCTTCATGGAGATCAAGGTGCCGGCGGGCATCCCAGACCTCGGGAAGCTCACCGTTGAGCCGGGCTCGCCGGAGGTTGCGGACCGGGCACCGCACCGGAGCAAGGGGGGCAAGGGGACGAAACGGAGCGGCGGCCCCAAGGGTCGCCGGCAGCGGACGCTCGTCGGACCGGGGAGCTTCCTCGTTTCGGACCTGACGATCGCCGGGCGATCCACGCTGTTCGTCGACAACTCTGCCGGACCGGTGACGCTCTACGTGACCGGCCGCGTGACGGTGAAGGGCACCGGACGCATCGTGGTGGCGGATCCGAACCCCGAGAAGTTCGCGGTGTACGTCGCCAGCGACCAGCCGGTCACCTTCGGAGGCTCGGCCGCGACGCGCTTCTACGGCGTGCTCTACGCGCCGCGGTCGACGGTCGACATCATGGGCGGCGGCCAGTGGTACGGAGCGTTCGTCGGCAATGCGTTGCGCGCGGCGGGGCGCTCGAACGTGCACTACTACCGGGCACTCAAGGGTCGATGAGGATGGCGCTGAGGATGGGCCGCTTGACAGGGGCTTCCGCGACCGCCTAGGAAGACGAGCTGGCCGCCCCGCCCATGGCGCCCCCCGTCCTCTGGCAGTTCAGGTTCTCGCACTTCAACGAGAAGGCGCGCTGGGCGCTCGATTTCAAGGGCATCCCGCACGTGCGCCGCTCCCTGATCCCGGGCCTGCACCTGCCGCGCGTGCTCTGGCTGAGCGGCCAGAAGTCGCTCCCCGTCCTCCAGCTCGACGGCGAGACGATCGTCGACTCGACGCGCATCATCGCAACGCTCGAGCGGCTGAAGCCGGACCCGCCGCTCTACCCGCGTAACGAGCGGGAGCGCGCCCTCGCCCTCGAGGACTTCTTCGACGAGGAGCTCGGCCCTTACATCCGCCGCGCGCTCTTCCACGAGCTCCTCCCGGACGGTGACTACTGCGCCGCGCTGTTCAGCGAGGGCTCCGGCTCCGCCGCCCGGACGGCGTATCGGGCCGCCTTCCCGGTGATCCGCGTCCTCATGAAGATGGACATGAAGATCGATGCCGCGGGCGCGGCCAAGGCGCGGGCCCGCGTGGCCGCCGCCCTCGACCGCCTCGACGGGGAGCTGCAGCCGAGCGGCTACCTCGTGGGCGAGCGCTTCAGCGTCGCCGATCTCGCTGCCGCCGCGCTCCTCGCGCCGCTCGTCTTTCCGCCCGAGTGGCCCTACCCCCTGCCCGGTCCGCTGCCGGCGCGGGCCGCGGCGCTGAGCGACGCGTTCGCCGCGCACCCCGGCGTGCGATGGGTCCGCGAGATGTACCGCCGGCACCGCGGGACGTCGGCGGCGCTCGCCGCATAGCGGATCAGGCTCTCGCGGCCCGGCGCGCGAGCAGCGCGCGGGTGCGGGCGACGGCGCCCTCGTCGCCGTCGACGCGGAAGGGGATGCCGAGGAAGTCCGTGGCGCCCGCCTCGGCCAGGCGGTCGAGCTCCTCCCCGACCGCGCTCTCGTCGCCCACGATGGCCACGTCGTCCGGTCCTGCCGCGCCCTCGAGGTCGAGCATCCGCCGGTAGGAGGGCAGCGCCCCGTAGATCTGGAAGCCGCGGGCCGCCGACGCCCGTGCCGCGGCGACGTCTCGGGTGACCGCAACCGGGAGCCCGACGACCACACGCGGCGCCGGGCGGCCCGCCGCCGCGGCCGCCTCGCGGATGCGCGGCACCGTGTGCTCGCGGACCGTGCGCAGGCCGGTCATCCAGGTGATCGTCCCGTCGGCTTCCCGGCCGGCGAGCGCGAGCATCTTCGGGGCGAGCGCGGCGACCAGGATCGGGCACGGCGTGGCGCCCGGGACGGCGAGCTGCGCGTTCACGCGGTACTCCTCGCCCGCATGGCTGACGCTGCCCGTGCGGATGAGGGGCCCCAGCACCGCGAGGTACTCCTTCATGTGGCTGTAGGGCTTCGCGAAGGAAAGGCCGAACATTCCCTCGATGACGATCTGATGCGAGAGGCCGATGCCGAGCGTGAACCGGCCGCGCGCCACCGCCTGCGCCGAGAGCGCCTGCTGCGCCATGGCCAGCGGATGACGCGGGAAGGTCGGCACGACGGCCGTGCCGAGCTCGAGGCGCGTCGTCTCGCGCGCGCAGAGCGCCGCGGCGAGGATCGCATCCATGCCGAAGATGTTGGCGAACCAGCCGCTCGCAAAGCCTTCGGCCTCCGCCCGCTTCGCCTGAGCAACGAGGCCGTCGACGTCCGCCGGCGTTCCGCCGATGTCACCGATGCCGATGCCGATCTTCATGGTGCGGGTCTTAGCGCACCCGCGCCCTCCGGCGGAAGGCCCACCACGGCGGCTCGGCGCCGGCCACTCACCTTGACACCCCGCGCGACGCGCGGGTAGCGTCGGGGCCCGTTGAGCGACGCCCTCTCCGGCATCCGCATCCTCGACCTCACGGCAGAGCCCGGCTTCTTCGCCGGCAAGGTCCTCGGGGACCTCGGCGCGGACGTCGTGAAGGTCGAGCCGCCGGCGGGCGATCCGGCGCGCCGGCGGCCGCCCTTCTGGGGCGGGGTCGCCGATCCCGGCCGGTCGCTCCTCTGGCTCGCGCTCAACACGTCGAAGCGCGGCATCACCCTCGCGCTCGACCGGCCGCGCGGGCGCGAGCTGTTCCTCGCGCTCGCCGAGCAGGCCGACGTCGTCCTCCAGACCGAGCCGGCGGGGAGCCTGGCGGCGCGCGGCCTCGGCTGGGAGACCCTGCACGCGCGGAACCCCCGTCTGATCCTCTGCTCGATCACGCCGTTCGGGCAGACCGGGCCGCGCGCCGCGTGGCGCGGCTCGGACCTCACGGTGGTCGCCGCCAGCGGCAACCTCTACGCGACGGGCGATCCCGACCGCCCGCCCGTCCGCTGCTCCCTGCCCGTGTCGCACTACCACGGCGGCCTCGAGGCCGCGGTCGGCGTCGTCTTCGCCCTCCTCGCCCGCGAGCAGACGGGCGAGGGCCAGCAGGTCGACGTCGCGCTCCAGGCCGCCATGGTCATGCCGAGCATCGGCACGGCCGCGATGTTCCGGATGACGGGCCAGCGCGGGGCGCGGGTCGGCGCCTTCATGAGCGCCGGCCGGACCGTCCAGCGCGAGATCTGGCCCTGCAAGGACGGCTTCGTGTCCTTCGCGCTGCGCGGCGGACCGGCGCGGGTGCCGGGGCTGATCGCCATGGTGGCCTACATGGACGAGCACGGGATGGCGTCGGAGCGCCTGAAGGCGACCGACTGGAAGACCTACAACCACAACCTGCTGACGCAGGCCGAGGTGGACGCGCTCACCCGGGAGTTCGGCGCCTTCTTCGCCACCAAGACCATGGCGGAGCTCTACCGGGCCGCCTGCGAGCGGAACCTCATGCTCGCCCCGGTCAACACGGCGCGCGAGATCGTGGCCTCCGAGCAGCTCGCCGCACGCCGCTTCTTCGTCGACGTCGAGCACCCCGGCCGCGGCCACCTGCGCTATCCGGGCGCCTTCGCGATCACGAGCGACGCGAGCGTCGCGATCCGCAGACCTGCACCCCATCTCGGCGAGCACACGGCCGAGGTCCTCGCCGAGCTCGGGCTCGACGCGCGGGACGTCGAGCGGCTCCGCGCCGGGGCCATCATATGAAGCCGCTCTTCAGCGGCACGACGATCGTCGAGTTCGGCGGCGGCGCCGCGGGGCCGATCGCCACGCGCTACTTCGCCGACCACGGCGCGACGGTCATCCGCGTCGAGTCGCGGCGCCGCCCGGACTTCCTGCGCATCCTGCGCCTCACGCCGACGACCCCGGGCGGGCTCGACGGCTCGGCGCACTTCGCCGTGCTCAACGTGAACAAGCTCTCGGTCGCGCTCGACCTCTCGCGGCCCGAGGGGGTCGCGGTCGCGCGCCGGCTGGCGCTCTGGGCCGACGCCGTCGCCGAGAACTTCGCGCCGGGCGCGATGGCGAAGTGGGGTCTCGACTACACCGCGCTCGTCCGGGAGCGTCCGGACCTGGTGATGATCAGCACGTGCCTCAACGGGCAGACGGGCCCCGACCGCCAGTATCCCGGCTTCGGGGGGCAGGGCTCGGCGCTCGCCGGCTTCAACCACCTGACCGGCTGGCCCGATCGCGAGCCCGTGGGCCCGTTCGGCACCATCACCGACTCGCTGTCACCGCGCTTCGCGGCCCTCCTGCTCGCCGCCGCCCTGCTCGACCGCCGGCGCACCGGCCGGGGGCGGCACATCGACCTCTCGCAGGTGGAGGCCGGGATCGTCTGCCTCACCGAGTCGATCCTCACCTACACGGCCAACGGGGAGATCCTGACGCGCATGGGCAACCGCTCCCGCCACGCGGCGCCGCACGGCGTCTTCCGCTGCGCCGACGAGGACGGGCGCGACCGCTGGGTGGCCATCGCGGTGCACGACGACGAGGACTGGCGGCGGCTCGTGAACGCTCTCGGCCACCCGGCCTGGGCCGCCCGTCCGGCGCTGGCAACGCTCGCCCGCCGCCAGCAGCACGTCGACGAGATCGAAACGCGGATCGAGGAATGGACGCGGGAGCAGACGGCGGCGCACGTCGCCGCCCGCCTCCAGGCCGCCGGCGTCGAGGCCGCGCCGGTCGAGGACTTCGGCGACCTCCACGAGGATCCGCAGCTCGCGCATCGGCGCCATTTCCGGACCGTCGAGCACGCCGTCCTCGGGCGCCATCCGGCCGAGACGCACGCCATCCGCTTCTCCGCGGCAGAACCGCGCCTCGAGTCGCCCGCGCCGCGGCTCGGCGAGCACACCCGATACGTGCTCCGCGAGCTGCTCGGGATGGATACGGAGGAATTCGAGCGGCTGCACGCGGCCGGGGTGTTAGAGTAGCGGGATCCCTCCGCGCAAGCCGCCAGTGCGCGATCGCGTCGGGGCGCAACGCCGCACCGCTGGGCGCCGATGCACTCCCGCAGAATTGGTCTTGACGGCCTCTCCGGCTGGCGTACCTAGGAATCTAGGACGCTCGCTGAGCCTACGCATCCCGAGAACGTCGGAGAGGAGGCCGATAGCCGACGGTTCGGTTGCGCGTTCGTCGGACTATCGCGAGACGAACCTGAACCTCTGCGTGATTGTCGATAATCCCGAGACGACGACCCACCCGGTGATCGCGGTGGTCCTGCATCAGCTCCGTGCCAGACACACGCTCCGGCTGCTCGATGTCCTGGGACTCACGGGGCCGGCCGCCATCGCCCGGGAAGCGGCACATGCACCCGCTGACCTGTACCTGCTGAAGTCCCACGCGCAGCAGGCCCTCGAGCTCGCCTACCACCTCGAGCAGCGCGGTGCCATGGTGGTCAACCCGTGGGCGGCAGCCGTGGCCTGCTGGGACCGCCTGCTGATGACCGAGCGCATGCGCCAGGCGCATCTGCCATGGCCGCAGACGTGGAGCTTTGCCACCCCCGGACACCTGCTCGCGCAACTCGACCTGCTCGTTGCCTTGCCCTTCCCCCTCATGCTCAAAAGCCGCTACAGCCGGCGCGGCGACCTGGTAGCCAAGCTGCTCGACGTCGACCAGCTGCAGGCCCTGGCGGGCCCCGGCGGGGAGCCGTGGCATCAGGAGCCGATCATCGTGCAGGAGTTCGCAGCGAGCGACGGCTGGGAGATCCGGCTCTCGGTGATCGATGAGGAACTCTTCGCGACCCGGCGGCGCAGTCCCCTGGACGTGGAGGCCTCGCGTGAAGACCGTGCGCCGACGGCCGTCGATCTGCGCGATGAGTGGGCCCGTCTGGCGCGGGAGGTCGGCCGCGTGTTCAATCTGCGCGTCTACGCCCTCGATCTGCTGCTGACCGAGCGCGGACCTCTCGTCATCGACGTGGATGTATTTCCCGGGTTTCGCGATGTGCCGGGAGCTGACCGCGCCCTGGTGACGCTGGTGGACCGCCTTGCGGGAACGAGTCGGACCCGCACTATCGCGTCCGGGCGGGAACCGGCTGGCCGCGAATCCGGTAGTGCACCTTGGTATCGTCGCTGCCGGCGTTGAAGGTCTGGACGGTCCACACGTCCTGGAGCCGCGCCGCCTCGGGGAAGACGTTGCGCACCGGCACCGGCTTGTTGATCAGGTCCACCGAGCCGCCAACGGGGACGACGATGGCCGGCGTCTCGAGCACCTGGATGCAGATCTCGTCCTCCTTGCAGGTGGGACAGCTCGCCTGCTGGCAGTCAGAGTCGTGCTGGCAGGGCCGCGAGAGGGTCGCCGAGCAGTGCGACTGCGTGAGACACGTCTCACCCTCTCCGCATCCCTGGCAGAAGAGCGGGTTGCAGTCGGCGTCCCGCGTGCAGCCCTGGGTCGTCGTGTCCGAGCAGTGCTGGAGGTCGAAACTCGTCTTCTTCGTCTGCGCCACCTCGCGGACGCTGGCCCCCTCCTCGCAGGTGAGCACGCCCCCTCCGATGAGAAGAATGCCGCTGCCGCCTACGCGCGGGCTCGCGTTCAGCAGGCGCACGCGCAGGTTGACGGAGTCTCCGGACGTGTACGTCGGCCGCCGAGGCGTCAGCTCGACGACCAGCCGCGGGATGATGGTCGCGCTCAGGATGCGAACGCCGACGCTGTCACAGAGCGCGCTGCCGTCCATGAACTTCTCGGCGACGGAGGCGACGAACCGTCCCGCGGATTGGTAGAGAAAGTCCGTCTTGCAGGCGTCGAAGACGCGGTTCGAGCCCCCGGTCGTGCAGGAGCCGGGATCCACCGACGACGACTCTCCAGTACCCGTGCCGAAGTCGAACTTGTTCGGCGCGGGCAGCGTCTGGCCGTTCGGGCTGACGAGGGCGCCGAACTGGGGGTTGATGTCCGACGGGATGCCACCGCGGTCGCCGACACCGTCGTCGCCGTCGGCGTAGAGCGTGATCGAGGCGGTGTGCCCGAACCCGATCTTCGCCGACGCCTTGCCGAGACGGCGGGCGCCGGCCCGGGCCTCGACCACGACGCGCGAGATGCCGCCGCGGAACGGCCGGAACGGCGTCTTCGGCAGGATGTCGCAGGTCGGCGCGACCCAGAGGATCGTCGGCCGCGTGTAGAAGGCCAGCTTGTCGGGGGTGAGAATGCAGGCGTCGCCGAACTCCGCGCAGAGCCCCGCCACCGCCGCCCCCTGCGCCGTGGGACCGAGGTCGAGGTCGGCCACCAGCAGCCCGACGGCGGGCGCGCGCATCGACCAGTGGTAGACGATCTGATCGGCCGGCGCGCCGTCGGCCTCGGCCCGCAGCCGCACGACGTGCAGGGGAAGCCCGTCGTCGGCGAGCTTGCTCAGCTTCGAGCAGTCGGGCATCGCGTCGGCCGCATACAACGTCTCCGCACGCGTCGCCGCGAGCCGCACCGCCGCACCGAGCGGCGCGGCGAACGGCACCTCGAGCAGAAGCAGGACGAAGAGAAAACGGCGCGCCGAGCCCATCCTCCACCTCCACCCCGGGCGCGCTCATATCACGGCCGCGATGGGCGGGCCAGCGAGAGCGGCGTCGCCCCGTTGACACGCCCGCGGCCGTGCCGTTTAACTTCGAGCCGGCGCATGGTGGAGAATCGGCAGGAAGCGCGCCGCATCATCGGCGAGCTGGCGCGCACCGTCGACCGGAAGCTGGCGGTCGAGGTGCGCGACGTGCCCGGCCAGGAGCGGCTCCAGGTGAGCCTCACCCACGGTACCCACCAGTCCCACATCGAGCTGGCGATTCCCGCCGTGCTCGCCGCCAGCGAAGACGCGGTGGCGCGGAACGAGCTGCGGCTGCGGATCAAGCGCGCCACCGACACCATGCTCTTCCGGCCCATGCCGGACCATCGCATCACCGTGAAGCCGGTCGCGCCGCCGGGCGGGCAAACGACGTTCCGCGCGCCGCGCGGGCGCGGGCGCCGCTGAACTGCGGGAGCGCCGCCGGCACGACCGTGCCGGCGGGCGCAGGCTACCGCGCCCGCGCGGCGCGGGGCGGTTTCGCGGCGAGCGGCGGGGCGGCGGCGCGGGCCTTGGCGGCGAGGTAGTCCTCGTAGTGGCCGAGGTAGCGGGCGGCCTGGCCGTCGCCGACCTCGATCACCTGCGTCGGGAGCCGGTCGAGGAGGTAGCGGTCGTGGGCCACGATGACGAGCGTGCCGCCGTAGGCGAGGAGCGCCTCCAGCAGGACCTCCTTCGCCGTCAGGTCGAGGTGGTTGGTGGGCTCGTCCAGCAGGAGGCAGTTGGCCGGCTCGAGCAGGAGCTTGGCGAGCGCGAGACGGCTCCGCTCGCCGCCGGAGAGGACGCTCACGCGCTTGTCGACGGCGTCGCCCGAGAAGAGAAAGGCGCCCAGCAGCCCCCGCACGTGCGGCGCCGCCTCGACCGACGCGGCGCCCATCACCTCTTCGAGGACGGTGTGCCCTGCGTCGAGCATCTCGGCGTGGTCCTGAGCGAAGTAGCCGAGCCGGACGTTGTGGCCGACGCGGCGAGTCCCCGCGTCGAGCGGCACCACCCCGCCGAGCAGCTTGAGCAGCGTCGTCTTCCCCGCGCCGTTCGGCCCGACCAGCGCCACGCGCTGCCCCCGCTCGATCAGCACGTCGGCGCCGTCGTAGACGCGCACGTCGCCGTATCGCTTGCGCGCCGCCGCGAGCTCGAGCACCGCGCGGCCGCTGCGCGGCGCCTCGGGCAGCCGGATCTTGAGCACCCGGTCGTGACCGTCGGGCGGCCGCAGACGCTCCATCTTCTCGAGCTGCTTCACGCGGCTCTGGACGAGCGCCGCCTTCGAGGCCTGGTAGCGGAAGCGGTGGACGAACGCCTCGATGCGCTCGATCTCGGCCTTCTGCTCCTCGTAGGCCTGGCGGGCGAGCTCGAGACGTTGCTCCCGCTCCTCGAGGTAGCGGCTGTAGCCCATCGGGTAGTCGGTGACCCGGCCGTGCAGCACCTCGGCGATGCGGTCGACCGTGACGTCGAGGAAATAGCGGTCGTGGGCGACCATGATGACGGTGCCCGGGTAGGCGGTGAGGAACTCCTCGAGCCACGTCCGCGCCTCGAGGTCCAGGTAGTTGGTCGGCTCGTCGAGCAGCAGGATGTCCGGCCGCCGGAGGAGAAGCTGCGCGAGGGCGGCGCGCATCTGCCAGCCGCCGGAGAGCTCCGCGCAGTCCCGGTCGAGGTCGTCGGCGCGGAACCCGAGCCCGCGCAGCACGGCTTCCGCCTCCGACTCGGTGTCGTACCGTCCGTGGTGGTCCCACTCCTCGCAGACGGCCATGTAGCGCTCCATGACGCGCGGGTACTCGTCGCTCCCGGGATCGACGGTGGCGAGCGCCTGCTCGAGGGCGGTGCGCCGGGCCTCGAGCGCGTGGAGCTCCGCGAAGGCCGAGAGCGCATGCGCACGCACGGTGACGCCGCACGTGCCGAGGATGTGCTGGGGAAGGTAGCCGACCGTGGCGCCGCGCGGCAGCGCCACCGCGCCGGCGTCGGGCTCCACCTGCCCGGCGATGATGCGCAGCAGGGTCGACTTGCCGGCCCCGTTGGGGCCCGTGAGCCCGATCCGGGCGCCATCGGGGATGCCCCAGGTGACGTCCGCGAGGACGACCTGCCCACCATATCGCTTGGCGATGCCGGAGACATTGAGCATGAATCAACCAAGATGCCCGCGCCCACGCGCGGGAGCAAGCGGCTACGCTCGGCGCGCTCGGGAGCCCGCGGCGGCGCCGGCCACGAGCAGCGTCAGGTAGGGTTGCAGCGGCTCGCTGAGACGCGATTCGGCGTGCGTCGCGGCGTGGACGAGCGTGCAGTAGACGAGCAGCGCGTAGACCGGCAGGAGCTGGCGCCAGCGGTCGCGGAGGACGAGGACGGCACCGAGCGCCACGATGGGCAGGACGATCCCGGGCGTGAACGCCGCCGTCCAGGCTCCGCCGAACGCGAGGACGAGGACGTGAAAGTCGAACACGTGCGAGCCGCCCCAGTCGGCCTCGGGATCGCCCACCCAGTAGGTCGCGAGCTTCTCGGCAGCGTAGCGCAGGTAGACGAACGGCTCCGCGGCGATCGACCGCACGGCCCGGGCATTCCAGTAGCGCTCGCCGTCGAGGGACGAGGGGTCGGGCACCGGCGAGCCGGGCGCGTAGAGCACGTCGGTCCACACCTGCATGTAGGAGTACCCGCGGTCGCGGACCAGGTGATAGTACTCCGGGCTTCCCTGCCAGAGCAGCGCATTGCTCAGCGCGAGCGGGAAGACCGCGTGGTAGCGGACGTAGTTGCGCACGAGCCAGGGCGCCACGACGAGCGCCGCCCCGAGCGCGTACACGAGGCCGTGCCGCGCCGCGCGCCGAGCGCTCTCGCGCCCCGCGAACGCGAGCGGTGCGACGAGAGGGAAGAAGAGCAGCGTCGGACGGACGAGGTCGGCGACGCCCACGGCGGCGCCGGCCAGCGCGACCCGCCATCCCGCCGGCTCCCGCGTCGCGTCCCAGAGGAGCAGCATGGCGAGCAGCACGACGGGCGTGAACAGCACCTCGCTCATGAGCGGCCGGACCTCCAGGACGAGCTGGCAGCTGAGCGCCACCCCGAGCGCCGTGAGCAGGCCGGCCGGGTGGCCGAACACGCGCCGTCCGAGCAGGTACGCCACCGGGATCGCCGTCGCGCCGAGGAAGGCCTGCGCGATCGGCACCGCGCGGTAGGATCCCCCCGACGCCGCATACACGGCGGCGAGCCAGAGCGGGTACAACGGCACCCGGCCGGGCCAGTCGATCCCGTGGCCGGCGAGGAAGGCGCGGGCGAGCCGATCGTAGGCCGGCTCGTCACCGTCCAGGCGCGCGGGGCCGTCCACGTGCGTCAGGTTCCAGCACCAGGCCGCGTAGAGCCGCAGGGCGAGCCCGACGGTCGTGATCGCGGCGATCGTCCACGCTGCCGAGCGCTCGTCGCAGACCAAGCGGACGAGCGTACGCCCGCGGACCGGCACCGGCGCATTCTACGCGTGCTCCGCCGCCCGCGACAACGAAGAGGCGTTCGCGTACCTCAAGCGGGCGCCGAGAGCTACCCCTTGACGCTTGGTTATACGCGCGTAAAACACCAGCGTGACCCTTCGTCGGCGGGTGAGGCGGATCGGCGGCAGCCTGGGGGTCCTGATCCCGCGGGACTTCGCGGAGGCCATGAACGTCACCGACGGCAGCGAGGTGCGGCTGACGCTGGTGGGACGTCAGGTGGTGGTGGAGCCGGCCGACGACACGGTGGACGACGGAGCCTTCCGGCGCGCCCTCGGCGCCGTGCTGCGCCGTCACGGCCGGGCATTCGAGTTGCTCGCCGCCTACGACCGTGGCGAGTGGCGGCCGCCTCGGCGGTGAAGCGCAGCCTCCGCTTCCTCTCCGCCGAGCAGGTCGTGGCGGTGCACGACACGCTTCTCACACGCTACGGAGGCCGTATGGGCGGCGGCCCCCGCGGACAGGCGTACGAGGGCGTCGACGCGGCGGTCCAGGCCGTCAAGAACTCCTACTACGAGACGGTCGAGGAGCTGGCCGCGGCCTACGCGGTGTACATCGTGCAGGGGCATGTCTTCGCGGACGGGAACAAGCGGACTGGCGCGGCCGCAATGCTCACTTTCCTCGAAGTGAACCGGATGCCTGTGCGGATCGCTGCCGAGGAGCTGGCGGCGATGATGATCGATCTACAGCGGCGGGCCGAGGCCGGCCAGCCGGTGTCAGACCTCGTGCGCTGGATCGCGCGCGCCATCGCCGCGCGCCGCGCCAGCCGCCGGCGTCGCCGGGGTCGCTGAGCGGCCGGTACCGCAGCTCGACCCGGCCCGGTCCTCAATAGTCTTCGCCGAGTTCGAGCTCCATGAAGCGGGCGCCCTCGATCGGGTTCGGACGGTACGGCGCGATCTCCTCGAAGCCGAGGGAGCGGTAGAGCGCGATCGCCGCGGTCATCGACGGCACCGTGTCGAGCCGCATCCGCCGGTAGCCCCTGCGCCGCGCCTCCTCGATGACGGCCGTCGCGAGCGCCCGGCCGATTCCCCGTCCGCGGCATTCCGGTCGCACGTAGAGGCGCTTCATCTCGCAGACGTCGCCTTCGAGCCTCCGGAGCGCGACGCACCCCGCCGCCGTCGTGCCCTCCGTCGCGAGCAGCAGGCAGCCCTCGGGAGGAGCGTACTCCCACGGCAGGGCGTCGAGCTCCGCGGAGAAGCCCTGAAAGGAGAGGTCGAACCCGAGCGAGGCCGCATATTCCACGAAGAGCGTGCGGACGGCCTCGAGGGCTTCTCCGCCGTCGGCCGGCACCACCCTCACACGTCGCCCCGGAGCCGGAGTCCCGCCGGCAGCGCCTCGTCCAGGAGCCGCGTCTCCTCGCGCGCCTCGAGCGCCACCGGCTCGCGCACGAGCCGCGCCGCGCGTTCGCCGTGCGGGGCGGTCTCGAGCCGGCGCGCGAGCCGCTCGCGCAGCTCGAGATCGAGGTCGCGCCCGCGGTCGCCCGTCGCGCGCGCGAGCTGGGCGAGGGCGAAGGCATAGGCCTCGGGGCGCGGCCACTCGGCGGCGAGGAGGCGCTCCGTCCACGCCGCCGCCGCGTCGCGCGCGACGACGCAGTTGAGCGGCCCGTAGACCGGCACGCGCGCGCCGAGCCGGGCGAGCGCCCAGAGCTCGGGCTCGGTCGCGGGCCCGCGTTCGGCCTCGGCCACGAGCACGCCGCCGAGCTCGGCGCGGGCCGCCGCCGGCAGGCGCTCGCAGCTGCCGACCGCCTGCCACATCTCGCGCCGCTCCTGCGGCGCCGGGCGGGGCCCTCTCGGCTTGCCGCGGCGGAGCAGCGCCGGGCCGACGAGCTCGAGGAGGTGCTGCTGCTGGCGGGCCGTCAGCCCGCCCGCGATCCGCTTCCAGAGGTTCCACCATTCCGCCCGGCACTGGACGGCGCGCGGATGGCGCAGCTCGCCCGACAGCACGCGCCAGAGGCGGCCGACGCGCACCTCGTCGCCGGCGTCGCCGAAGCCCGGCCGGAGAAGGAATCCGGCCAGGTTCAGCCACCGTGCCTCGTGCTCGGCCGATCGCGCGCGCGCCGGCTCGAGCGGCCAGAGCGCGTCCCACAGCGTCCGGATCGCCGCGAGCGGCCAGGCGTCCCGCCCGGCGTCGAGCGCCGCCTCGAGGCGGCGCGTGAGGGTCACCGGGTCGTCGCCGCTCTCGAAGGCGGCGCGCAGCAGGGCCGACGCCTCGTCGAGCCGGGCCGGCTCGACGACGAGCGCGGCGTCGCCGGCGGCGGCCGGCTCCGCCGCGGGGCTCACGATGTCGCGCAGCCGGAACTCGAGCCGCCAGCGATGCTCGGTCTCGAGCGAGCGACACCAGAGCTCGAGCGTCCCGATCTCGGTCAGCCGGACCTCGAGGTGCACGGGCAGCGCGCGCTCGGCGAGCTTCCGCCCGAAGCGCACGACGGTGCGCAGCGGCGGCAGGGGCGAGAGCGCGTCCGGAGCGGCTCGCACCAGCTCGCCGGCGCGCTCGCCGCTCCGATCCGTGGCAGTGTAGAGCGGGAAGGCGACGGGCCGGTTGGCCAGCAGCTCGAGCTCGCGGTCGGCGATCTCCACCGACTCGCCCTCCTCCATGCCGCGCGGCACGATGCAGAGCGCGGTCGCCGGCTCGCCCCCCAGGCCGAGGTAGTACGTGCGCGCCGCGCCGCCGCCGATGCGCACGCCGAGACCGCGCCGGACGAGGCCGAAGTAGGCCGCGCCGCGCGCCACCGCGAGCTGGAGCGACTCGGCCTCCAGCTCGGCCGGCCGCCAGTCGCCGCCCGGTGCGTGCCACGACCCGACCACCTCGCAGAGCCGCTCGCGCACGACCCGGGGCTCGAGCGCACCGCCGTTGAACAAGATCGCGTCGGGCCGCGCGAGCGGCAGGTCGGGCTGGCCGGCAGGCTCGCGCTGCCGGGCGAGGAACTCCGCCACGTGCCGCGTCACCTCCGGCTCGGCGGCGAAGGGGAGGCCCCATTCGCGCGACGCGAGGCCGGCCGCCTGCCTCGGCCGGGCTTCCCCACCGACAGGCGGAAAGAAGCCGTCGAGCACGACCGCCTCGACCTCGGTGCGGCTGAGCGTCGCGGCGAGCGCACCGCCGACGACCCCCGCCCCGCGCCCGGGCACCGAGATGCGGACGTCGGTGAGCGAGGCGTCGGCCAGCAGCTCCTCCTTGGCCGCCCGGCAGCGGCTGACGAGCGCGTGGAAGCGCGGCGAGTCGAGCGGCCGGCCGGGACTCAGACGCGGCTCGACCGCGCGCGCGAGCGCGATGTCCATGTTGTCGCCGCCGAGGAGCAGGTGCTCGCCGACGGCGACACGCTCGAGGCCCAGCTCGCCACGGCTCGCCCGCGCCGCGATCAGCGAGAGGTCGGTCGTGCCGCCGCCGACGTCGATCACGAGGACGAGCGGATGCCTCGCCACGCGCGGCCGCCATTCCTGCTCGTGCGCCACGAGCCAGGCGTAGAAGGCGGCCTGCGGCTCCTCGACGAGGACGACGTCCGGGAAGCCGGCCTCGCGTGCCGCGGCGAGCGTCAGCTCGCGCGCCACCTCGTCGAACGAGGCCGGCACGGTGAGCACGACCTGCTGCGCGGCGAGCGGCTCGGCGAAGCTCGCGTCCCACCCCTCGCGCAGGTGGCGGAGGATGCGCGCCGAGGCCTCCACCGGCGAGATGCGCGGCACCCCCTCGCCGCCGCCCCACGGGAGGATCGCGGCCGTCCGGTCGACGCCTCCATGACAGAGCCACGACTTGGCCGAGGCGACGAGCCGGCCCGGCACGCGCCCGCCCTGCTCGCGGGCGAGGAGCCCCACGCAGAAGTCTCGGCCGGCCGTCCAGGACAGATCGAGGCTGCCGGGAGGCAGGTCGTGCGGCCCGGCCAGGTAGACGAACGATGGCAGCGTCGGGCGGGCGCCCATCTCGCCCGGCGCGACGAGCTGCGGCACCTCGAAGACGCGGATCGCCCGGCCCGCGTGCGTGTCGACCCAGGCGCAGGCGGTGTTCGTCGTGCCGAGGTCGACGCCGACGACGAAGCGGGGCGCCGCCATGCGGGCTACGAGATCTCCACCTCCGCGGGAGCGATGACGTGCGGGTTCTGCCCGCGGCGCGCCGGCAGCGTCACCGTCTTCACGCGCCAGCCGGCGTGGCGCAGCACGCCGCGGAACGGCGGCGCGCCGGTGACGTTGCCCGTGAGCCGGATCGCGGCCGGGTCGAAGCCCGCCTCGACCGTCACCGATTCCCCCTCGGCGCCCGCCAGCACGGGCTCGAGCGTCACGCGGTCGCGGAGCGCGCGCCGGCAGCCGTCGTGAATGTCGCGGGCGGCGCCGCCGACCTGCTCGTCGCCGTACGGGCCCAGGTCCTCCTCGAGGAAGTCGACGAGACGGCCGTCCGCCTGGAGCGCCGCGAGGAGGCCGAGGGCTCCTTGCTCGGCCGCGTCCGCCGCCGGCACGGCGGCCACCGGGCTCGGCGCTTCGGGCGCCGCCACCCGGGGCACGACGGCGAGGAGCAGCAGCGCGAGCACGAACGGGCCGCCCACCAGCCACGCCGTGCAGGAGATGCACGCCGGCTGCGCGGCCACGAGGTAGTTGCCCGCCGCCAGCGCGGCCGCGGGCACGAGCGCGATCAGGAGGTTCATGGGGCCCCTGGTATCATACGGCTTCCCGCCGACAAGGCGCCGAGCGCGCCCGCGACGGGCCGGTGGCGAGCAGCGCGCCGCCGGCGAGCGCGGCGGCGGCGGCCGCGACGGCGAGCGTCGGCGCGAGGCCGACGGTCGCCGTGCCGAGGCCGAGCAGCGCGACCACGGCGGCGAGGGCGAGGCGCGCCACCAGGCTCTGAAGCGACAGCATGGTCGCGCGCAGCCGCGAATCGACCAGACGGTTCATGTAGACGTTGAGCAGCGGCTGCCAGAGGCCGTCGAGCATGCCGCGCGTCAGGATGAGGGCGGCGCCCTCCGGCCGAGCGACGAGGCTCATGGCGCCGAGCCCGACCGCCGGCGCGGCGGCCATGACCGCCGTCGCACCGCGCGGCCCGAGGCGCGCGTCCACGCGATGTGCCGCGTTCGCGGTGAGCGCCGTCACGGCCTTGGTGGCGGCGAAGACCACGCCGAAGAGTGCCACCGGCAGTCCGATGGCGCGCAGGTAGGGCTGCTGGAGAAAGAAGTAGACGTGCGACGTGACGATGGCGAAGGCGGCGAGCGCGAGCACCCAGCGCACCCGCGCCGTCCGGACCGCGTGGCGAGCGGCGTCGAGCATGAGACGCGGTGCGCTCGTCCCGTCGCGGCCGGACACCTCCTTTCCGCCGAGCGCCCAGGCGACCAGCGCGGTCGCCACGGCCGCGATCCCCGTCGCGACGTACGGCAGACGGATGTCGAGGGCCGCGAGGAGGCCGCCGGCGATCGCGGTGGCCCCCGAGGAGAGCGATACGAGCGCCTGCCCGCGGCTCTCGGCGCGCGGGTAGAGGTGGAGCTCGTCCGCCGCCTGGAGGGCGTCGAAGAGGAACGCCGAGTCGGCGCCGCTCTTGAGCGCCGAGGCGACGGCGAAGAGCGTCTCGGCGGCCCACACGACGCCGAGGGTGGGCCAGGCGAGGAGGCCGGCCGAGCCCGCGGCGAGGGCGAGCGCGCTCGCCACCAGGCAGGCGCGCCGCGAGTAGCGGTCGGCGACCGCGCCGAGCGGCAGGTCGAGCAGCGCCCGCACCGCCGTGTAGTACGACTGGATCCAGAGGATCGTCGCCACGCCGAGGCCGGCACGCTCCTCGTAGTAGACGAAGAAGACGGGCGCGAAGAAGACGCAGCTCGCCGTCGCCTGATAGAGGTAGTACGACACGAGCAGCGTCGCCGGCCGCGCGGCGGCGGTGGCGGGTCTCACGCGGCGGCCAGCAGCCCCGCCAGGTCCTTGGCGTTCTCGACGCCATAGTGGCGGTAGCAGTTGTTCATCAGCGCGTAGACCTGGCGGCTCTTCCCGGCGAGGTCCCGGATCCTGTCGACCCACTCCCGGAGCTCCTCGGGACGGTAGAGATAGCGGAATCGTTCCGTGGTACTCACTCCGGGTCTGGTCCACGTCTCGACGCGCCGCCCGTGAAAGCGGACCACCGACAGCGCCTCGGACGTCGCCGCCGCGACGGGCGGTACGCTGGCCGCCGTGCCCTGCGGCTCGTCGACGCCCACGTAGACGAGTCCCGTCCGGCGGAGGAAGTCGAGCGTGCGCGGCGCCCGGCGCTCCGTCATCCATCCCGACTGCCGGAACTCGACCGCCACCTGGAAACCCGCGAGCCGCTCCGCCACCTGTTCGAGGTAGGTCGCGGACTCCCGGCTCGGGACGAACCAGCGCGGCATCTGGAAGAGCACGTAGCCGAGCTTCCCCGCGCTCGCGAGCGGCGCGAGGGCGCCCCGGAAGCGCAGCCAGATCTGATCGAGTATGCCCGGTGGCAGGTCGCGCGCGTAAACGCTCTTCGCGCCACGGAGCTTGTCGGGCAGGCTTTGTTGGATATCCTTGTCGAGCCGGAGCGGCTCGACGGGGTGCTGCGTGAGCGCAGCGTACGCCTTCACGCCGAAGACGAAGTCGGGCGGGGTGCGCTCTGCCCAGCGCCGGGCGTTCTCGAGCGATGGCAGGGCGTAGTAGGTGGCGTCGACCTCGACCACCGGGAAGTGCCGGGTGTAATAGCGCAGGCGCTGCTCGGCGGTGGTCACGCCCGCCGGATAGAAGGCACGGCTCGCGACCAGCGTCTTCTCCGTCCACGAGGCGGTGCCGACGAGCACGTTGCCGATCCGTGCCGGCTCCGGGCCGCGGCGCAGCGAGGGGAGCGGCGGCGGGGCGGCGAGCCAGCCGGTCGAGTCGCTCATGGCCACGCCGGAGGCTCCACGTGAAGATCCTGTACGGCGTCTGCGCGTGGGGCCTCGGGCACGCGACCCGCTCCCTGCCGGTCCTCCGCCGCCTGGCCGCCGAGCACGAGGTGCTCGTCTACTCCGACGGCGCGGCGCTCGCCTACCTCCGGCGCGAGCTCGGCGCCCGCGCCGCCTTCCTGCCCGCCACCATGCCCTACCCGAACATCTTCGCCGGCAGCGTGCTCGCGCTCCGCTTCTTCGCCCTCGCGCCGCGCCTCGTCGAAGCCATGCGCGCCGAGTACCGAGAAACGCAGCGCCTGGTCGCGGCCCACCACGTGGACCGCGTCGTCTCGGACAGCCGCTGGGGCGTGTCGTCGCCCCGCGTCCCATCGCTCTTCATCGCCCACCACCTGAAGCAACTCGCCCCGCCCCGCTTCGGCGTCGCCGAGCGGCTGACGGAGTGGGTCACCTGGCGCGCGATCCACCGGCGCTACCGCCGCATCCTCGTGCCCGACGCGGCGGAGGACGGCGGGCTCTCGGGCCGGCTCGCGCACGAGCTCCACTGCTGGGCGCCCTCGCAGCTGGTCTATCTCGGGCTGCTCTCCGACCTGACGCCGGGGCAGCGTCCGGCCTCGGATGCCGGCACGAGCCTCGACACGCTGGTCGTGCTCGGCGGTCCCGAGCCGAGCCGCTCGCGCCTCGAGGCGCGCCTGCTGCCGGATCTTGCCCGCCTTCCCGGGCGGACCGTCGTGCTGCGGGGGCTCCCGGCGGGTGACGGGCCACCGTGGCCGATCGGCGGCGTCGAGGCCCTGCCGCATGCGAGCCGGGACGAGCGAGACCGCCTGTTCGGCGCCGCGCGCGTGATCGTCGGTCGCTCGGGGTACTCGACGCTCATGGACGTGGCGCAGGTCGGCGCACGGGCGCTCCTCGTGCCGATGCGCGGCCAGACGGAGCAGGAGTACCTGGCGGCCCGCCTCGCCCGCAAGGGCCTCGTCCATGCCGTCGCCGAGCGGGACGTCGACCTCGCGCGCGACGTGCCGCTCGCCCGAACGCGCCGGGGGCTCGACGGCTTCGTCCACCCCGGGACCGACGCCGCCGCGCGTGCCGTCGCGGAGATCCTCGCATGATCTCGGTCATCATCCCGGCGCACGACGAGGAACGCTACGTCGGCCCGACCATCGCGGCGCTGTGTGCCGCGACGCGGTTCGAGGTCCTGGTCGTGGCCAACGCCTGCAGCGACCGGACGGCCGAGGTCGCACGCGCGCACGGCGCGCGGGTCCTCTCGACGCCCGTCCGCGGCGTGTCCCACGCCCGCAACCTCGGCGCCCGCGCCAGCGGCGGCGAAGTGCTCGTCTTCCTCGACGCCGACACGGCGCTCCCGCCCGCCGCGCTCGACGCGATCGCGGCCGCGGTCCCGGCACGCGCCGACTACGGCACCTGCCGCATCCGTCCCGATCGAACGACCCTTCCCGCCGTCCTGACGGCCACCGTCCTCGCCTGGGGCCACCGCCTGGCGGGCACCTCGCTCGGCATCCTCTTCTGCACGCGCGCGCTCTTCGAACGGGCAGGCGCCTTCGACGAGCGCCTGCACGCCGGCGAGGACAACGACCTGAACGCCCGCTTCCGCCGCCTCGGGGCCCGGCGCATCTACCTCGGCCAGGTCGCCGCCTACACGTCGATGCGCCGCTTCGAGCGTCTCGGCTACGTCCGCGTCCACCTCGCCTGGCTCCGCGGCTACTTCCGCCCGCCCGCCGAGTACGAGGTGATCCGCTAGCTGGCTAGATCAGCGAGGGGCTCCGCCCCTCGCCCCGGCGGGCAAAGCCCGCCGGTCCTCACTCCCCGCTCGCTGCGCTCGGCCGCGCGCGCGGCGCGCGCGGAGATTCCAGGTCGAGTCGAGCCGCTGCCGTTCGCGGGAGAGGGGCCACCCGGCTCCCGCCGCGGCATCACGAGAACAGCCAGCGACGCTCCGCCGCGAGCTCGTCCATCATGTGCTGCATGATGCCCTCGACGTAACGGTAGCCCGCGTCGATCGGGTCATCGCCCGGGCCGGCCTGCGCGAGCAGCTCGTTCGGGCTGATCGGCTGCCCGTACACCGTCGTGATCTTCGAGGGATAGAGCGGCGGAGTCGCGAGCAGGAGGAGCAGGAAGAGCCAGCCCGAGATCCAGTTCTCGCCGAACGCCATGCCCGCGAGCAGCCAGACGAGCGCTTGCAGCGGCAGCGGGATCGCCTCGAGGCCGAGGTACTTGCGCGCGCCCGTCACCGCGGCGAGGAAGTGCATGCCGGGCGGCAGGATCATGGTGGCATGGCTGCCGATGGTGACGAACGGCACGACCGGCGCGTTGTTGGCGAACGCCAGGCGGACGAACCCGCGCCGCCCGTGCAGCTCGACGCGGTAGCGGTCGGTGAACGGCCGCGTCGACTCGTGCTCGCCGCCCGGGAACAGCGTGAGCGCGTGGCCGGCGGCGAGCATCTGGCGGGCGTTCCGCCAGCTGGCGCGCACGCCGCCGATCTTGGGCACGACCACGCGCAGGAACGGCGTCGTGTACAGCCACTGATGCGCGAGACAGCACGGCCGGCGCGTCGTGCCGAAGCGGCGGTACCAGGCGACGAGCAGCATGAGCAGCTCGGCGACGCCGAAACCGCTGTGGTTGCCGACCAGCACCGCCGCGGAGCCAGGAATGTTCTCGAAGCCGCGCACCTCCATACGGAAGTACCGCCGATACAGGCCGTCAAAGGCGCGGTTAAGGATCTCAATCAGGCGATAGTCCAGCGAGGCGTCCGACCAGTCGACTTGCCGGACCTCGCGCAGGTGGCGCAACGCCCAGAAGACGTCGACGAGCGCCGGCAGGCGCCGCACGCGCCGGTCCCGCCGGACGACCTCAGTCCACGCGGGAGCCGCACGCCACGGACTCATGTCTACCCCCCGAGATACCGCGGGTTCGCCACCCGGAGCTTCTCGCGCACGGTTTCCCGGACGTGCTCGCGGACGACGCGCCCGAACGGCTCTCGGTCTGCCTCCCCTTCCCGGATCCGTCCGACCAGCGTCTCTGTCAATCCCCGAACCGCGGTGCGCAGGGCCTCGAGACGCGCCGGAGCCGCTCCGGCGACGCCGAGGAGGCGCGCGAGCCGCTCCCACTCCGCGAGCAGGCTCTGCTCCTCGCCGGCGATCTCGCGCTCGACGATGGCGAGGACATTGGCCGCGACGCGCGCGTGAAAGCGCTTGACGCCGTCGAACTCCGGCACGACGTCGGCTTCGAGGAACTCGCGCACCGCCCCGAGCAGCTCCCTCGCCGTCGGCCGGTCCTGCACCTCAGGCGCCCTCGGTCAGGTCGAGCAGCTCGAGCTCGGTCTCGGCCGTCCTCCGGCCGAGGCTCGCGAGCTCGACGCTCTTCACGCCCGCGAGGAAGGTCTGCATCTGCATGATGCAGATGATCCCCCACTTCAGGTTGCCGAAGACCTCCCACCAGCCGACCGCGGCCGGGTCGACGCGCCGGCCGCCGGCGCGCTCGTAAGCCGCAAAGAAGCGGGCGCGGTCCGCGAGCCCGCCGACGGGGTTGGCATCGGCACCGAAGCGCCAGGCGCGCACGCAGAGCCAGCCGAGGTCCTCCATCGGGTCGCCGACGTGCACCATCTCCCAGTCGATCACCGCGCGCAGCCCCTCGGGGCCGAAGATGACGTTGCCCACCCGGTAATCCCCGTGTACCAGCGTCCGGCGGTCGGTCGCCGGGAGGCGAGCCGCGAGCCAGCGGAGCGCGAGCTCGAAGGCGGGGTGCGGCTCGGGGGCGAGGGCACGGAACAGCGACTCGTAGCGCGCGAGCTCGACGGCCGCGGGCGACGTCTCGTCCGGCAGCCGGGCGAGGAAGGCGAGGGCCGGCACGCCGAGGTCGATCGCGTGGACGCGGGCGAGGGCCGTGGCGAGCTGCTCGGGAAGCGCGGCGCGCGCCGGCGCGTACTCGGCGTCGCGCAGGAGACGGCGGGCGAGCGTCTCCCCCTCGACGTAGTCCATCACGAAGAAGGGCGCGCCGAGCGCGGCGGGGTCGTCCTCGCACCAGCGCACGCGCGGCACCGGCACGCCGGCGGCCGCCGCCGCCTGGAGCAGCAGGAACTCGTGGCGGCGGCTCGTCTCGATGACGTGGCCCGGCGGGTCGCGGCGGAGGACGAGGCGCTCGGCCGCCCCGTCGGGCGTCGCCAGCGTGAACAGCCAGGTCTCGCGCGAGGCGCCGCCCGGCAGGCGGCGGAGCCCGGTGACGCTCGCCGCGGCGCCGAGCTGTCCGGCCAGGTAGGCCGCGAGCGCGGCGTCGAGGTCAGTCAAGGTGATCGAGGTATTCGGACCAGCCGTAGCCGACCCGCTCACCCCAGCGCCACTCGGTGAGGCCCTCGGCGATCCGCGTGGTCACGCCGCCGCGGCGGTTGCGGAGCGGCACCATGTTGAGCACGCGTCCCTCGATCTCCTCGGCGGGGGCCCCGTCCGCCGGATGGAGCCGCGCGCGGAGGCGGGCGTGGAGCTTCTCGGGAGCCGCGTACTCGGTCTCGACCTCGACCCGGCCGATCGGCCGGTTGGGCTCGTCGCGGCGGAAGACGTACCCGCCGTGCATCTCCGTCCCGTCGCGCTGCACGGTGAGCGCACCGACCAGGCCGTGATCCGGGCCGAAGTTCATGGTGAGCCAGCGGTAGTACGCGGGCGCCTGCCAGTAGCGCGGGCCCCAGGAGCGATCGCGAAGCCCGAAGCCGTCGATCGGGTGGTACACGCCGTCGACGACGACGCGGCCGCGCGCGCGCCCGTGCTGCTCGAGGTGCCCGCGCGCGAACTCGTGACCGGCCCGCTCGTGCCGGACGCTCACCCAGCTCCCCTCCCGCCGCTCGCGCGGCTCGCCGCCGTACGCCGGCGAGATGCCTTCGTAGACCAGATCCACCTCGACGGCGCGCTGCGGGTTCTCGCTGAAGGCACGCTTCGGGTCGACGAGGTCGAGCGGCCGGCTGAGGAGCACAGCGGGGCCGTCGTACCGCACGCGGTGCTCGCGCATCGGCGTGCGGACCTCGAAGCGCATGCCGGCCGCGTCGAAGCGCGCGTTGTCGGCGATCTCGGGCCGCGCGAACATGAACGCGACCCGCCCGTCGGGCAGGTAGAGGCAGAGCGTCATCTCGGCGTGACGCTCGTTCGGCCGGTTGCCGATGCGGGCGAAGCCGCCGAGACGGCGCCCGGGGTCGTAGAAGTTGTAGTAGGCGCTCTCGTTGTAGTTCTCCTCGCCCGTGTTCGGATGCATCAGGTCATCGGTGTCGAGGAGAACGAGCCGGGTGGTCATGGGCCCAAACTAGGCGGGCTCGCCCTGTGTTTTCAAGCCGCTCGTCCTTGGCAGTCGGCGGCCCGTGCGATAGATCACCGCGCATGACTCCGCTCTCCGCCGAGGATCGGCTCGCCATCGGCGAGCTGCTGGCCACCTACTGCTCCGCCATCGACCTGGGCCGCTGGGAGACGTTGCCCGAGCTCTTCACCGACGATTGCCGGCTCGACTTCGGCGAGACGCTGGGGGTGCATGAGGGCCGCGAGGGGCTCCGCGCGTTCGCCGAGTCGCTGCGCTCGGCGGGCATCCGCATGCGGCACTACGTGACCAACGTCGTCGTCTCCGGCGACGGCGACCGGGCCCGCGCGGAGTGCTACGTCCTCGCCTTCGTCGGCGAGCCCGGCAGCCTCAGCCAGACGACGGGGCGGTACGAGGACGAGCTCGTCAAGCGCGGCGGCCGCTGGGCCATCCGCGTGCGCCGCGCCGTCATCGAGCTGCCGCCCACCTAGCCGCCGCGTCATGAAGGCCGTGCTCGGCCTGCGGGACGCCGTCGAGAGCGACGGCCGCCACGTCCGGCTCATCGGGCTCGCGGTCGTGACGGGCATCCTCGGGGCGGTGGGCAACGTCGTCTTCCGGGAGGCGATCAGAGGCGCCACCTGGCTCTTCCAGGGCCGGCTCGCACCGCTCGGGCGCCCGGGGATCCCGCTGGCGCTCGTTGCCGGCGGGCTCGCCCTCCTCTGCCTCGACCGGTTCTTCCCCGGCGAGGTGCTCGGCTACGGCTTCCCGCGCTTCCTCGAGATGCTCCACCTGCACGGGGCGAGCGTGAAGCGGCGGTGGATGGTCGTGAAGACGCTCGGGGCCGCGATCTCGCTCGGCGCCGGCGCCGCCGTCGGCCGCGAAGGACCGATCGCGCAGATCGGCGGCTCGATCGGCGCGGCGGTCGCGCGCCTCGGACGCCTCGCCGCCGAAGAGCGCAAGGTGCTGATCGCCTGCGGCGCGGGCGCGGGCATCGCCACGACGTTCAACGCGCCGCTGGGCGGCCTGCTCTTCGCGCAGGAGATCGTGCTGCTCGGCGAGGCGCATCTCGCGAACTTCAGCCTGATCGTCGTCGCCACCACGACCGCCGTGATCGTCGCGCGCGGGCTCCTCGGCAACGAGCCGGTCTTTCACGTCATGCCGTTCGAGCTCGACAGCTACTGGGAGTGTCTGACCTACGGCGTGCTCGGCGTGGTGCTCGGCCTGCTGGCGGTCGGCTACATCCGCTTCTTCCACGCGGTCGCCGCGCGTGTACGTCGGAGCCCATGGCCGCGACCGGTGCTCCTCCTGGTCGGGCTCGCGCTGGTCGGCCTCCTCGACGTGGCGGTGCCGGGGAACGTCTCGGACGGCTACCCGGTCGTCGACCAGGCGCTCGCCGGTCGCCTGGCGCCGGGTCACATGGCCGTGCTCGCGGCCGCGAAGGTCGCCGGCAGCAGCCTCTCGCTCGGCTGCGGCGCGCCGGGCGGCGTCTTCGGCCCCATCTTCTTCATCGGGGCGATGACCGGCGGCGCCTTCCGCGGGCTGTCGGCGCTCGTCCTGCCCGGACTCACCGGCCCGCGCGGGTCCTACGCGCTCGTCGGCCTGGGCGCCTTCCTCGCCGCCACCACGCACGCGCCGCTGACCGCCATCTTCCTGCTCTTCGAGATGACGCAGAACTACACGGTCACCGTCCCGGCGCTGATCACCGCGATCGTCGGGCTGACGGTCGCCACCCGGCTCGAGCCGGAGTCGATCGACACCCTGGGGCTCACCGCCGAGGGCAAGAGCCTGCACCCGACGACCGAGCGCCAGGTGCTCGACCGCATCCCCGTGGCCGCGGTGTACCACCGCGAGGCGGAGACGATCCCCGAGCGGGCGACGCTCCCGGAGGTGCTCCGCATCGTCGCCGGCAGCCGGAGCGCCACCTTCCCCGTGCTAGACGACGCGGGCGAGCTGGTGGGGGTGCTCGCCTTCGGCGCGCTGCGCTCGCTCCTGCTCGAGGAAGACCTCGGCCCGCTCGTGGTCGCTCGCGACCTCTGCGAGCCTCGCTTCGCCAAGCTCAGCCCGGAGGCGAGCCTCGGCGACGCGTTCCGGCTCCTCGAGGGCGAAGGAGTCGAGGAGCTGCCCGTCGTCGATCCCGCGAACCCGAGCCGGCTTCTCGGCCTCCTCTCCCGCGCCGACCTGATCGCCGCCTACAACCGGACCGTCGCGGCGCTCGGCGCGCTGCCGGCCTCCGCGCGTCCCGGGCCCCAGTGGGCGGACTCCTACCGGGTGCTGGTCGTCTCGGCGCCGCGCACCTGGGTGGGGCGGTCGCTGCGCGAGATCGACTGCCGCGCGCGCCACGGCGTCGCCGTCCTCGCGGTACAGCCGGGGGGACGGGTCGAGCCCGGGTACGAGCTGCCCGATCCGGACCGTCCGTTCGCCGCGCACGACACGGTGGTGCTCGCCGGGACGGCCGACGGGCTGCGCGCCGCGCAGGCTTTCTAGATCAGCGAGGGGCTCCGCCCCTCGCCCCGTCGGGCGAAGCCCGCCGGGTCCTCACTCCCCGCTCGCTTCGCTCGGCCGCGCGCGCGGCGCGCGCGGAGATTCCATCTCGAGTCGAGCGCTTCGCTCGCTTCGCTCGGCCGCGCGCGCGGCGCGCGCGGAGATTCCATCTCGAGTCGAGCGCCTAGCTCGCCGCGGCGCGCTTGCGGTTCTTGGAGCCAGGAGGGCGGCCCGGGCCGCGCCGGCCGCGGCGCCGTCGCCGCCGCCGCGTGGCGGTCTTCCCGCCTCTGCCGCTCGCTCCGCCGAGAAGGCCCGCTATCGCGTGACTGATCTCCTGACGGACGAGGTCTCGGATCACGGTGATCAGACTCTTCTGGCGCGGCATACCGCTACCTCCTTGGGAAGAGGCCTGCTCCTACTCCAAGCTCTCCGCCGTGGCAAGACTTATTTCCTGACTTCCGACGGCTCGCTCGGGTTTGAAACCTGTATTCCTTCGAGATGTAGCCCGCCCACGTCGACGAATTCCATGTCGGCAAGGCGGCGCCGCATTTCGACAACGCCTGGGAATGGCCCGCCAATACGCCCCGATGCGCGGTAAATGTAATCGTGCACCGGTGCATATAAATCCACTCCCCGCGCTTCCGGATGCACCTCTTCCGTCTCGGTCAGGTCTTCGACCCGCGTGGCTTCGGGTACGGAGGCGTGGAGCGCCTGCCGCAGGCCGTCCGCCAGCGCGCGGGAGAACATCTCGGCGTGGAACGTGAAGGCGGCCGCGCGCACCTCTCGCCGGCGCTCGAGCCTCATGCCGACGCCCGAGCCGCCTTCGACCAGCGCGTCCGCGAGGGCGCCCGCGGGCGGCTCCGGTGCGAGGAGAACCGCGTGGGAGCCCGCGACGAACAGCTCCTTCAGGCGCTCGCCGAGCGACTCCGGCTCCAGGTCGAGCTTGGAACCGCAGAGCACGAGCCCCTCGCGCTCGCCGCGCGCGGCGAGGAATCCCGCGACGAAGGCCCGGACGACATCCTCGCGCCCGTGCACCGCGATTTCGTACCAGCGCGTCACGGTCGAGTCATCCGAAGAACAGCCAGGTGACGAGCGCAAACACCGGGATCAGGACCGGCAACGAATAGCGGACGATGTAGCCGAAAAACGACGGCATGGATACCCCAGCTTCCTCTGCGATCGACTTGACCATGAAATTCGGCGCGTTTCCGATGTATGTGTTCGCACCCATGAACACGGATCCGGTGGCGATCGCCTGCAAATAGGCGTGATGCTCCCCGATGAGCCGCGGAATCGCGGCGCCTTCGACGACACCCGGGTACAGCCGGCCGAGCGCGGTGGAGAGGAAGGTCAGATAGGTCGGCGCGTTGTCGAGGAACGAGGAGAGGATTCCGCTCGCCCAGAAGAAGTGGGCCGGCGCGCGCACCGCGCGCACGACGAAGGCCATTCCCCCATGCTCGCCGGCGCGCAGCATGGCGAGCGCGGGAATGATCGTCGTGAAGATGGCGGCGAACAGGATCGCGACCTCGCGGATCGGCGCCCAGGAGTACTCGTTCTCCTGCCGGATGCGAGCCGAAGTGGTGAACCAGGAGCCCGCGAGCATCGCGAGCAGGACGGCGTCGCGCACCAGGTTCTGCACCTGCTGGCGCACGCCGAGGATGATCACGTCGCCGCCGGACCAGACTCCCGACAGGATCACCGCACCGAGCACGCCGCCGAGGAGGAGAAGGTTGTGCCAGCCCTCGACCGCGAGCGGCTCGCGCGGGCCGTGCGGAGGCTCGCGGACCACCCAGTCCTCCCGCCGCCAGTAGTAGACGTCGTGGAGCGCGTAGACGCCGAGCACCACCAGCACCACCAGCGCCGTCTGCTTCCATACCGTGAACGTCCAGAAGAACGGCACCCCGTGCAGGAAGCCGAGGAACAGCGGCGGGTCGCCGAGCGGGGTCAGGGCGCCGCCGACGTTCGCCACCAGGAAGATGAAGAACACGATCGTGTGCGCCCGGTGCCGGCGCGCGCGGTTGGCGCGCAGCAGCGGGCGGATCATCAGCATCGCCGCGCCGGTCGTGCCAACCCACGACGCGAGCACGGTGCCGATCGCGATCAGCACGCAGTTGGTCACCGGGGATCCGCGGAGCGAGCCCCGCACGTAGATCCCCCCGCCGATGGTGAACAGGGTGGCGATCAGGATGATGAAGGGGACGTAGTCGGCCACCGCCACGTGGGCGAGCTCGTGCACGGCCGGCTCGCCGTAGGCGAGCACGAACGGCACCACCAGCACCGCCGACCAGGCCGCCGACACCTTCGGGAAGTGATGGTGCCAGAAGACCGGCGCGAGGAGCGGGAAGAGCGCGATCGACAGGAGGACCCCGGCGAAGGGAATGGCGCTCCACACCGGGAGGATCGCGCCGAGCTCCGTTTCCATGTCCGCTCAGCGCCTGCGCCCGACGGTCACCCGGTCCGCGACCCTCTGAAACTCACGCTCCGTGAGGATGCGCCGCTCGACGAGCTCGTGCGGCTCCTCGTAAGGCCGCCCCTCGACGACCCGCCGCGCCATGCTCGGCGTGATGCCCGGGAGCTTTTCGATCGCGCGCCGCGAGGCGGTGTTCAAATCGAGGGGACGCGGCGCCGGCGCATCGCGACGGCGGTGAACGAGCCCGCATGCGGGCCCGACGAAGGCTGCCGCCAGGCAGACGGCCCGCAGCGCACGACTTCGCAGCATGAGCGCCGGAGCCTATACCCCGCACGCCCGGTTCAGCGGAAGAGCCGCCCGACCCAGCCGAACATCCGCCGCCCTCCCGCCCCGATGGCGCGCCCGCCGCCACGCAGCGCGTCCCCCAGCCCCTCGCCGACGGCGGTCCATACCGCGCGGTGCCGATCGCAGGGACGCTGGGGCTCGGTGCCGGCGAGGAACGGCTCACGCCGCACCTCGGGGCAGCCGGCCGTCGCGAGGAGTCCGGAGGAGGGATCGACGTCCCGCCAGACGATGTCGTCGGGGACCTCGAACGGACGTCCCGCCCCCGGCCCGGCCGTCGCGCGCACGAAGTCGATCCAGATGGGCAGCGCGCCCTCGGCGCCGGTGAACCCGGTCGGCGCGCCGTCGTCGAAGCCCACCCAGACGCCGGCGATCACCTCGGGGGTGAAGCCGATGAACCAGGCGTCGCGGGTGTCGTCCGTCGTGCCGGTCTTGCCGGCCGCGGTGCCGTCGATCCCGGCGCGGCGGGCGGCGCGCGCGGTGCCGGTGTCCACGACACGCTCGAGGAGATGCGTGACCAGGTACGCGACGCCCGGGTCGAGCACTCGAGTCTCCTCGGCGCGCGCCGCGTACAGCGTCTCGCCGGCCGACGAGGTGATCGCCACCACCAGGTCCGCCGGCCGCTTGATGCCGCCGCTCGCGAACACGCCGTACGCCGCGGTGAGGTCGAGGAGCGAGGTCTCCGCGACCCCGAGGGCGAGGGACGGCACCATCGGCAGCGGCCCGGGGATACCCAGGTCGGCAGCGGCGCCGGCGACGGCGTCGAGACCGACGTCGAGCGCGAGGCGCGCGGTGGCGGCGTTGAGGGACTGGGCGAGCGCGTCCTCGAGCGGCAGGCTACCGTGGAAGACGCCGTCGTAGTTCGCGGGCCGCCACACGTGGCCGCCCGCCGCCACCGCGAGCGGTGAGTCGTCGAGCGGTGAGACGACCGTGCGCGCGGACATGTCGGGGCGCCGGGCGGGATCGAGCGCGGCCAGGTAGACGAAGGGTTTGAACGCCGAGCCCGGCTGGCGGCGCGCCCGCACGGCGCGATCGAGCGGGCTCGACCCGTAGTCGTGCCCCCCGACGAGGGCGAGGATGCGGCCGCTGGTGGGGTCGAGCGCGACCAGCGCCGCCTGCAGGGGCCCCGGGTCGCGCCGGCGCCGTGCCCGCGCCCGATCGGACGACTCCAGCCGCCGCCGGACGGCGCGCTCGGCCTCGCGCTGCGCGTCGGCGTCGACGGCGGTGAAGACCGCAAGCCCCGGCGCGCGGGCCGCGTCCGGCGGCAGCAGGCGGCCGAGCTCGCGCGCGACCTCGTCGGCGACGTAGAGCGCGCCGACGGGCCGGGCATGAGGCGCCGCCAGACGCAGCGGCTCGCCCCGCTCCCGTTGCCCCGCGGCCTGGTCGAGCGCGCCGTCCTCGACCATCGCCGCCAGGACGCGGTTGCGCCGGGCGAGCGCCGCGGCCGCATGCTGGCGCGGCGCGAGTCCGTTCGGCGAGCGGATGATGCCGGCGAGGAGGGCGCACTCGGCGGGGCCGAGCTCGCCGAGCGGCTTCGCGAAGTAGGCGTCCGCCGCCTCGGCGAAGCCGTGGATCGGGACCGCGCCGTCCTCGCCGAGGTAGACCGAGGCGAGGTAGCGGCGGAGGATCTCCTCCTTGGTCGCGTGCGCCTCGAGCAGGAGCGCCAGCACGGCTTCGCGCGCCTTGCGCCCGAGCGTGCGGCGCGGCGTCAGGAAGACGTTCTTCGCGAGCTGCTGCGAGATCGTGCTGCCTCCCTGCCGTCGCCCCCCCGCGCGCAGGTCGGCGAGCAGCGCACGGGCGATGGCCGTCGGATCGATGCCGGGATGGTGGAAGAAGTGTCGGTCCTCGGCGGCGAGCACGGCGGCCCGGCAGGCGGGCGGCGCGGGATCGGCGCCGGCGTCGAGCGCGCCGCCGCTGCGGCCGAGCGTGGCCAGCACCTCGGGCTCGAGGTCGAGCGTGTCGAGCGGCGTGCCGTCGGCGGCGCGGATGTCCGCGACGCGCCGGCCCTGCACGGCGACGCGCGCCGGGCGCGGGGCGGGCGCCCACGGCGCAGGCGACGGGCGCGGCGCGATCTCCACCGCGCCGCCCGCCGCGCGGTAGGAGCCGGCCACGAGCGCGTCGCCCGCGGCCTGCCGGTAGCCGAGGCGGGCGAGCTTGCGCGCGAGCGAGCCGCCCGGCACCGGCGCGTCGCGGCGCAGCACGGTGGGTGCCGCATAGATGCGCACGGCGCCGAGCGCGGGGCCCGCGAGGTAAGCGCGCACCTGGCGGTCGAGCCGCGCGAGCGCGATTCCGCCGATTGCCGCGAGGGCCACGGCGACGAGCACCAGGACGCGGCGCAGGCGCGGCATCGTCCTCCGATTCGTAGCACACGGTGGCGCGGCGTCCACCGCCGAGTTTTTTTCGTGTGGCCGACTTGTCAGCGCGGTCGCACGGCGCTATGAGCCGAACGTATGCAGGAAGTCATGCGCCGGCCGCATCCGGGCCCGCCGCAGAGTCAGACCGATCAGTTCGACGCGATGGTCCAGGGGCTGCGCGACAGCGCGGACCTCCTCGAGCGCCTCGGACGCGACGTCGCCGTGCGCTCGATCCTCGTCGACGTGCTCGCCGACCTGCTGAACGGCTCGATGGCGACCGTTCGCTTCGTGGCGAGCGCGCTGCTCGGCTGAGCCCCCGCGCGCGGGTTTGTCTCGGCGCCCTGGATCCTGGTAAGCGATCCGGAGGGAAGGAGGAGAGCCGGTGAACCTCGCCTACAGCGCAGAGTACGAACGCTTCCGCACCGAGGTGCGCCGCTTCCTCGCCGAGCACTGGAGCGAGCCGGGGGGCGAGCGAGCCGCCAGCCTCGCCGACCTGACCGGCGCGCACGTCCGGACCGACGCGCGCGCCACCGCGTTCCGCCTGCTGGCGATCGAGCGCGGCTACCTCTACCGCCACGTGCCGCGGCGCTACGGCGGCTCGGAGCAGCCCGCCGATCCGCTCAAGTCGGCGATCATCGCCGATGAGTTCCGTCGCGTCCGTGCGCCCTACGAGATCATGGGCCAGGGGCCGAGCATGCTCGTGCCCACGCTGCTCGAGCACGGCACCGAGGCGCAGAAGGAGCGCTTCATCCGCGACACCCTGCTCGGCACGCTCCGCTGGTGCCAGGGCTACAGCGAGCCGGGCGCGGGCAGCGATCTCGCCTCGCTCCGCACGCGGGCCATCCTCGACGACGGCCACTGGGTGGTGACCGGCCAGAAGATCTGGACCTCGAACGCGCAGGACGCCGAGTGGATGTTCGCCCTGGTGCGGACGGAGCCCGAGAAGCCGAAGCACGACGGCTTGAGCTACCTCCTGATCGACATGAAGACCCCCGGCATCGAGGTGCGTCCGCTCCGCCAGATGACGGGCGACGCCGACTTCAACGAGGTCTTCCTCGAGAACGCGCGCGTGCCCGAGGAGAACATCGTCGGCAGGCGGGGTCAGGGCTGGGTGGTCAGTCGCTCGACGCTCAAGCACGAGCGGGCGCTGATCGGCGGCGCACACCTGACGCGGCGCACGTTCGACGGGCTCGTGATGCTCGCGCGCGCGCTCGAGCGCGACGGCCGGCCCGCGATCCAGGATCCGGTCATCCGCAACCGCCTGGCCGAGCTCGAGGCACGGCTGCTCGCGGCCGAGTACCACGGCTACCGTCTCCTCACCATGAGCGCGCGTGGAACCGAGCCGGGGCTCGCCGCCCTGGTCACCAAGCTCTACTCGACGGTCCTCGGCTACGACATCGCGAAGCTCGCCATGGACGTCATGGCCGATCGCGGGCTGCTCGCCCCGGGCGAGGCGAACGCGCCCGCCATGGGCATGTTCGGCCTCGCCTACATGTGGTCGCTCGGCGTGCTGATCGCCGGGGGGGCCGCCAACATCCAGCGCAACATCGTCGCCGAGCGCGGCCTCGGGCTGCCGCGCGATCCCCGGAAGTAGGCGGCGGCGGAGCGCCATCGCGGAGCGCGCCAGCGCGGAGCATGATTCAGAGCGGAGCGTGATATGGACTTCGGCCTCTCCGACGACCAGCTTCTCCTGAAGGACACGATCCGCCGCTACCTCGAGAGCGAGTGCCCGACGACGCGCGTCCGGGCGATCATGGAGAGCGAGACCGGACACGACCCCGCCCTCTGGCAGGGCCTTGCCGACCTCGGTGTCCCGGGGCTGGCCATCCCGACCGCCCACGGCGGCTCCGGGCTCGAGCTGCTCGACCTCGCGCTCGCCGCCGAGGAGCTCGGCTGGGCATGCACACCGGGGCCGTTCCTCGCCTGCGCGATGGCGGCGGGGGCGCTCGTCGCAAGCGACGACGCCGACGCCAGAGCCCGCTGGCTTCCCGCCGTTGCCGCCGGGCACGCGATCGTGACCCTGGCCCTCGGCGAGGACGGCGGGGTGTGGGACGCAGCGCGGCTCACGACGCGCGCGCGCGACGGCCGGCTCGACGGCCGCAAGCCCCTCGTCCCGGCGGCTGCGGTCGCCGACGCGATCCTGGTGGCGGCCGTGGATGACGACGGACCCGGCCTGTGGCTCGTCGAGCGGCGCGCTCCCGGAGTCGACGTCGCGCCGCTCCGTGGCACCGACATGACGCGTCGGGTGTCCGAGGTCACCCTCGCCGACGCCCCGGCAACGCAGGTGGCGGCGGGCCGGCGGGCGATCGACCGGGCGCGCGACGCCGGGCTCGTGCTGCTTGCCGCCGACGCCTACGGGGGAGCGCGCCGGTGTCTGGAGATGACGGTTCGCTACGCGCTCGCGCGCGAGCAGTTCGGGCAGCCCATCGGCGCCTTCCAGGGGGTGAAGCACCAGCTCGCGGACCTCGCGACCGACCTCGAGCCGGCGCTCTCGCTCTGGTGGTACGCCGCGCACGCGCACGATCACATCCCGGATCGCGCCGAGCGGCATGCGGCGCTCGCCAAGGCGCACCTGACCGACCTCTACGACCGCGCCGCCCGCGTCGCGACCGAGCTGCACGGCGGCATCGGCTTCACCTGGGAGTACGACCTCCACCTCTGGTTCCGCCGCGCGGTGTTCGACCGCGCCTTCCTGGGCGACGCCGAGTCTCACCGCCTGCGGGCGGCCGACCTCGCGGGCTGGTAGCGGCTCAGGCGGCCGGCGCGCCGACGACCACGCCGTCGTTCAGGGTGATGACGCGCGTGCCGAAGGTGGCCGCCCGGGGGTCGTGCGTGACCAGGACGACCGTGCACCCGCGTTCGGCATGGGCGCGGCGGATGAGCGAGAGGATCTGCTCCCCCGTGGCCGTGTCGAGATTGCCGGTGGGCTCGTCGGCGAGGATCAGGCGCGGCTCGATGACCAGGGCACGGGCGACGGCGGCGCGCTGCATCTCGCCGCCGGACAGCTCGTCGGGCCGGTGCCGCCGGCGGTGGGCGAGCCCCACCTGCTCGAGCGCCGCGAGCGCACGGGGGCGAGCGTCGCGCGCGCGAGCCCCGTCGAGGAGAAGCGGCAGTGCGACGTTCTCCTCGGCCGACAGCGTGGGGAGGAGGTTGAAGAACTGGAATACGATGCCGATCCTGCGCCGGCGGAACACGGTCAGCTCGTCGTCGCTCAGGCGGGAGAGGAGCGCGCCGTCGATGCGGATCTCGCCCGCGCTCGGGACGTCGAGGCCGCCGATCAGGTGCAGCAGCGTGCTCTTGCCCGACCCGCTCGGACCCCGAATGGCCACGAACTCGCCCGCCGCGACCTCGAAGGACACGCCGGCCAGCGCCCGCACCTCGGTCTCGCCCTGCCGGAAGACCTTGTGCACGTCCGAGAGCGCGATCATCGGAGCCGGGGCTGCCGAGGCCTGCTCGCACGTTCACTCGAACCGCGGGCCTCGTGCATGCGTCCGTACACGATCGGAGCCAATCTGTCACGCCTGGACACGCCGACCATTGACAAACTGGTCGACGCTGCCCTACGAACGGTGCCCATGCAGCCGACTTCGGGCACGCTCCTTGTCCGGATCGTCAACGAGGCCTCATCGACGCGCGGGGCTCGCCGCCTCGGCTGCCTCATGCTTGCTCTGGCGGTCCTCTTCGGCGCAGGAGGCTGTACCGCTGTCGGGCGCGGCATGAGCAGCGCGGTGGGAAGCAAGTATGCGAAGGCGGACTCGGGGATCACGTGGAACGTCCCGGCGCCGGAGCTCGAGCTGACGGGCGGCAACCGCACGGCGTATCTCAGCTACCGCAACATCTCGGACGCTAGCGACATCGACCTGCGCTCCGCCTTCCAGGGCGGCATTCAGGACCGTGGCTACCGCGTCGTCGACAACCCCGAGCAGGCGACGTATCGGCTCCGCGTGACGGTTCGCTACTTCGGCGAGAACGAAGCCGCCGACGGGGGCGAGAGTCTGGCCGCGGGCCTCGGCGTGATCAGCGGAGCGGCAGTGGGCGTCGGGACGGGCATCGGCGTCGCGCGCGCGACGGGGAGCGGGATCGCCGGCGGTATCACCGGTGGCGTGGCCGGCGCGGCGGCGGGTCTCGCGGTGAACAGCGCCATGCAAGTGCGGGAATGGGACGCGATCGCCGACATCGTGCTGGAAGAGCGGCTGCCCAAGCCGGTGGACGTGGACGTGCAGTCGGACCGGAGCACGGAGTCGACGACGGCCACCGGTGCCGTCACGGCGCACGGTGGCACGCGCGGCACCAGTGTGGGGGGCGGCGCCCGTGACGCCACGAGCGCAACCATGGCGATCAAGCGGAAGACCAACTACTTCCCGCATGGGATCCGGGTCACCGGGTGGGCGCGCCAGGTCCGCATGACGCGCGAAGAAGCGATCCCGCTGATTCAGGGACACCTGCGCAGCGCCGTGCCCAATCTTCTTCCCTGAAACGCGCCCCACCCGAGGTGCCGTGGCGTCTGCGGCCTTGACGGACGCCGACCTTTTTTGAGATCGTCGGCCCGCGTACCGCTTCGCGCGCGAGGAGAGACGAAGGTGCCCGACGTCGACGATCTGAAGGACACGAAGAACTACCACCTGGACGTGCCGGTCAAGCGAGAGGCCTTCTTCCTGAAGGGCGCGGGCGCCCTCGACTGGGGCATGCAGAGCCGCCTCGCCCGGGTCTTCAGCCCGGTGTCGGGGCGGACCGTCATGCTCGCGATCGACCACGGCTACTTCCAGGGCCCGACCGCAGGCCTCGAGCGGGTCGACGTGAACATCCTCCCGCTGCTTCCGTACGCCACCGCGCTGATGTGCACGCGCGGCATCCTGCGCACCACCGTGCCGCCCACGTTCACGAACGGCGTCGTGCTGCGCGCGAGCGGGGGGCCGAGCATCCTGAAGGAGCTGTCGAACGAGCAGCTCGCGGTCGACGTCGAGGACGCGGCGCGCCTCAACGTGGCGGCGGTGGCGGTGCAGGTGTTCATCGGCGGCGAGTTCGAGACGCAGTCGGTGCAGAACCTGACCCGGCTGGTCGACCTCGGCCTGCGCGTGGGGATACCGACCCTCGGTGTCACGGCCGTCGGCAAGAGCATGACGCGCGACGCCCGCTACTTCCGGCTCGCCACCCGCATCTGCGCCGAGCTGGGCGCGCACTTCGTGAAGACGTACTACGTCGAACAGGGCTTCGAGACGGTGACCGCCTCCTGTCCGGTGCCGATCGTGATGGCGGGCGGGAAGAAGCTTCCCGAGCTCGACGCGCTGACGATGGCCTACCGGGCCGTGTCCGAGGGCGCCGCCGGCGTCGACATGGGCCGGAACATCTTCCAGTCCGAGGCGCCGGTCGCGATGATCCAGGCGGTCGGGGCAGTCGTCCACCAGCTCCTGAAGCCCGAGCAGGCATACGATCTGTACCAGACGCTGCGGCGCGACGAGCAGCGTGGCCGGCGCGTTGCCGTCTAACCTCGTCGCCCGCCTCGCGAGCCTCGCGCCGACGATCAGCGTCGGCATCCTGACGGCGGACCTGATGGCGCTCGGCGCCGACCTCGCACGCCTCGACGGCACGGGCGTGCCGCTCCTCCACTTCGACGTGATGGACGGCTGCTTCACGCCGATGATGACCATCGGCCCGCCGCTGGTGAAGGCGGTGCGCACGCCGCTCTGGAAGGACGTGCATCTGATGATCGAGGAGCCGCTCGAGAAGCTCGGCGACTACGTGGCGGCCGGCGCCGACGTCGTCACGGTGCACGCCGAGTCGTGCACGCACGTCCATCGCGTCCTCCAGCGGCTCGGCACGATGGAGAACGCGAACGATCCGGCGCGCGGCATCGTCCGCGGCCTGGCCCTCAACCCGGGCACGCCGCTCGAGGTCCTCGAGCCGCTGCTCGACGAGCTCGACCTCGTGCACCTGCTCGCCATCAACCCCGGCTGGGGCGGCCAGAAGTTCCTGCCGGCGACCATCGGCCGGATCGCACGCGCGCGGCGCCTGCTCGAGCGCGCGGGACACCGGATCCTTCTCGGCGTCGACGGCGGGGTCACGCGCGACAACATCGGTATGCTCGCCGGCACGGGCGTGGACGTCGTCGTGACGGGCAGCGCCGTTTTCGACGGCAAGGCGCCGGCCGAGAACGCGCGCGCCATGCTGGCCGCGCTCCGCGCCGGGTAGCGGGGATGCGCTCCCGCTGGTCGGACGAGGAGGCCGCGACCTTCGTCGCCCGCTACGGCGCGCGCTGGGGCGAGGAGCTGGCGCTCCGCACCTACACCAGCCGGCTCCTCGGCGCCGAGGACCGGCTCGTCCTCCACGGCGGGGGCAACACCTCGGTGAAGGGCACCTTCACCAACCGCCTCGGTGAGGCGATCCCCGCCGTCTACGTCAAGGCCTCGGGTCACGACCTGGCGACGCTCGAGCCCGACGGCCTCCCCGGCCTCGACCTCGGCTACCTCCGCAAGCTCCGCGCGCTCGAGACGCTCGACGACGAGGCGATGGCGAACGAGCTGCGCACGCACCTCTTCGACGCGCGCAGCGCCACCCCGTCGCTCGAGACGCTCGTGCACGCCTTCCTGCCGGCGAAGTTCGTCGACCACACGCACGCCGACGCCATCCTGGCGCTCTCCAACCAGGTGGACGGCGAGCGGGTCGTCCGCGAGGCGCTCGGGGACGACGTCGTGGTCCTCGGCTACGTCCGCCCCGGCTTCCAGCTCGCGCGTGCGGCGGCGGACGCCTGCGAGGCGTCCGCCGGCCGCCGCGGCATGGTGTGGATGCGCCACGGGCTCGTGACGTGGGGCCCGACCGCACGCGCGTCGTACGAGGCGATGATCGAGATCGTGACGCGCGCGGAGACATACCTCGCCCGCAAGGCTACCGGGCGCGTGACCGCGCCGGCGCGGACGTCGCTCGACACGGCCCTGGCGCGCGTGCGGCAGGTCGCGCCGGTGCTGCGCGGTTGCCTGGCCGAGCCGACGGGCGAGCCGGACCGGCCGCACCGTCGCGCGATCGTGCTGCCGCTCGTGACGCCCGAGGTGCTCGCGTTCGTCGACGCGGAGCAGGGCCGGGAGCTGGCCCTCACGCCGCCGCTCACCTCCGACCACCTGATCCGCACGAAGGCGTCCCCGCTCTGGATCGATCGGCCCGCGTACGACGAGCCGGCGCGGCTCGCCGAGCAGGTGCGGGACGCCGTGCGCCGCTACGCCGCCGGCTACCGCGCCTACGTCGAGCGCCACGCGGCCCGCCTGCCCGCCGGCCTCCGCCGCTTCGACGCCCTGCCGCGCGTCGTCCTCCTCCCCGGCCTCGGCGCGCTCTGCGCCGGAGGCGACGTGCGCGCCGCAACCATCGCGCGCGACATCACCGCCCACACCCTCGCCGTGAAGGCGCAGGTCGCCGCGATGGGCGTCTACGAAGGGCTCCCGGAGGCGGAGCTGTTCGACATGGAGTACCACAGCTTCCAGCACGCGAAGCTCGGCGCGCGCGAGGCGCCGCTCGCCGGCGAGGTGGCGATCGTCACCGGGGCCGCCGGCGCGATCGGCTCCGGCATCTGCCAGGCGCTCCTGGAACACGGCGGTCACGTCGCGGCGACGGATCTCCCCGGGAAGCCGCTCGACGCGCTGGTCGCGGAGCTCGGCGCGGCGCACGGCCCGCGCGTCATCGGTGTGCCGCTCGACGTGACCGATGCGACGTCGGTTGCCGACGCGTTCGCGAGCGTCGCGGCCACCTGGGGCGGCGTGGACCTGGTCGTCGTCAACGCGGGCCTGGCCCACGTGGCGAGCCTGCCCGAGCTGGACCTCGAGGCCTTCCGCCGGCTCGAGCGGGTCAACGTGGAAGGCGCGCTCCTGGTGATGGCCGAGGCCGGACGGCACCTGAAGCTCCAGGGCACCGGCGGCGACATCGTCCTCGTGTCGACCAAGAACGTGTTCGCGCCGGGCGCCAAGTTCGGCGCCTACAGCGCCACCAAGGCGGCGGCGCATCAGCTCGCGCGCATCGCCAGCCTCGAGCTCGCGGAGATCGACGTGCGCGTGAACATGGTGGCACCCGACGCCGTGTTCTCGCATCACGCGCGCCGCTCGGGCCTGTGGGCGACGGTGGGTCCCGACCGGATGCGCGCGCGCGGCCTCGACGAGGCGGGGCTCGAGGAGTACTACCGCAGCCGCAACCTCCTGAAGGCGCGCATCACGGCCGAGCACGTGGGACGGGCCGTGCTGTTCTTCGCCACGCGGCAGACGCCGACCACCGGGGCAACGATCCCGGTCGATGGAGGTCTGCCCGACGCGACCCCGCGGTAGGCGCTTCGCGGCCGTCCCCGTCGGGCAACTTACCTGCGCAGCTTGATTCTTCCGTGAGATCTGATGTGCGGAAGTCCTTGTCGTTCAACGACTACCGACCCATCGGGCGTGCCGTCCGTGGCACATGGCGGGCAATCGTGGCACAGCCACAAGGGCCTGGGGCGCTCTTGCCGTACTTCCGCTGGCACGACACCTGCTCGTGACCAAGGACTTGGCCCATGACCCCGCCGGCCATCTTCTCGATCCTCTTCGACTGCGTCTCGCAGAGCAGCAGCAGCATCCTGCTCGTCGGCCTCGTCTGCGCCGTGGCTGCCTACATCGCGAGCGCCGCCTACATCGCGCTTCGGACCCGCTACGAGCGCAGCATCCTCGCGGCGGCGGCGAGCTGCCTGGAAGCCAACCTCCAGCCGAGAAGCGCATCCGCGAACGCCGAGCTGGTCCTGCCTCCCGTCCGCGAATCTGGTCGACGCTGACCCTCTCCCCCGCACACCGCCCCGCCGGCTCCGTGCTCAGCAGTCAAGTGGTCGCACCCCGGCTCGAACGGGGGACCTCCTGCATGTGAGGCAGGCGCTCTAACCAGCTGAGCTATGCGACCAGGAGAGCCGGTCGGCGTACACCGGCGCGGACGGCCCGCTCCTACTCGAATCGTCCGGGAGCGTCAAACGCGGCTTGTCACTCGCGGGCCCGGCCCCTACCCTGCTCGTGTGCAACGCCATGGGGCGGTCCTGTTTCTCGCCCTCGCTCTCGGCCCGGCGCGGCCGTGTCGCGGCGCGGACCCCGTGCCGCCTCCGCCGGGCGTCGAGGCGATCGTGCCGGTCGAGCCCGAGGAGCACGAGCGGCTCCACTACTTCGGGCGCCGCCACCACCATCTCGTGCCCGGCACCGTGACCATCGATCGCCCGCCCTACGTCTGCGACGTCGACGGGCGCCAGTTCACCCAGGGCGACGACTTCGTGGCGCACCTCCGCGCCGTTCACCATGCGCGGCCCGCCGAGATCCCCGAGCTCCTCCTGGTCCGCGACGGGGTGGTCCACTTCCCCGGACGGTGACCGGTCGCACGGTCGTCGCTTGCGCGATCGCAGTAGAGGTGGGGGGATCGCACGCCTGCGGTGTCTTCACCCGCATTGCATTCTGGTAATCGAAGACGATTACGCGCTGCGCGACAGCATTACGCGGGCATTGGTAGGTGAAATGGTTCTGGTTCCTCGGCAGCCGGGACGGCACCGACGCGATCGCGAAGCTCACCCGCGCTCAGCCAATTCCCAATATACCCTCCCTGGCCATCACGCCCGCGTGCGGACGGACGCGGATTATCCGAGAAAACCCCTTTGAATTCCCGTCCTTGCCCGAACTCGGGGGAGGCATTGCCGGGCGGGGTGCGGGCTCGAACCCGGCGTTCGTTGACGGCAAGAAATAACTCATTGACATATTAACGCACTGCGTAGTACTAAAACGTGTTCGTCCCAGCCCCTTTTACGAAGGAGGATCAGTGCAATGGCAGAAGCCACGGCGCGCACGTCGCGGATTTCCCTGAAGGACGTCCGCGCGTCCGTGAAGCGCATGCAGGCCGAGGGCGAGCGTTTGGTGGGCCGCATCCGGCGCGACGCGCAGTCGCTGATTTCGCGCACGCGGCGCGAGGCCGTGACGGACCTCCTCGCCGACGCCCGGAAGTTCGAGCAGGCGATTCGCAAGCGGGCGGAGAGGACCATCGAGGACCTCGAGGGGCGGCGCGCCCGCATCATCGCCTCGCTCGAGGAGCAGACGAGCCGCCTGGTCGAGACGGTCGTCAGGCGCCTCAATCTCGTGACCGAGGACGAGGTGAAGGAGCTGCGCAAGCGCGTGGCACACCTCGAGCGGCGGCTCGACCAGCTGGCCGCCGGCAAGGAGAAGGCCGCCTGAAGATCAACGACGACGCCGGGGGCGGCCGAAGCCGCCGCCGCCCGGCGTCTCGATGCGCAGGCGATCGCCGGCCGCCACGCTGAAGGTTGCCTTGGCCGCGACGCGTCGGGCGCGGCCAGCTCGGATGAGCAGATCGCGACCCGGCGCCCCCGCTTCACCGCCCGCGAGCCCGTAGGGCGGAATGCGCCTGCGCTCGGCAAGCAGCGTGACCTCGGTGGGCACGAGGAACTCGAGCTCGCGCACGATGCCGTCCCCGCCGCGATGCCGCCCGCGACCTCCCGAGCCCCGCCGCACCGCCTGGCGCCGGACGCGCAACGGGTAGTAGGCCTCGAGCGCCTCGACGGGCGTGTTCATGGTGTTCGTCATGTGGGTGTGCACGGCCGACAGACCGGCTCCACCCGGGCCGGCGCCCGCGCCGCCCGCGACCGTTTCGTAATAGGCGAAGGAGCGCCCGCCGAACATGCCGCCGAGCGCCAGGTTGTTCATCGTCCCGGCGCTGGCCGCGGGCATGCGCGCGGGCAGCGCGCGCGCCAGGGCGCGCAGCAGGACGTCCACGATCCGCTGCGAGGTCTCGACGTTCCCGCCCGCCACGGCCGCCGGAAAGCGGGCGTGGACGACGGAGCCCTCCGGCGCCACGATGCGGAGCGGCCACGCGAGCCCCTCGTTCGGCGGGATGGGCTCCGGCGCGAGCGCGGTGAAGACGTAGAGCACCGCGGAGCGCGTGACCGCGAAGTTGGCGTTCACCGGCCCGCGCGTCTGCGGCGCCGAGCCGCTGAAGTCGATGCACGCCTCGCCCCGCCCGATCGTGATCGCCACCGCGATCGGGATGCGCTCGGTGCCGAGGCCGTCGTCGTCGAGCAGGTCGCGCGCCCGGTAGACGCCGCGCGGAATGCGCGCGAGGCTCGCCCGCATGAGGGCGGCCGAATACGCCTGGAGCGCCGCCATCTGGCGAGCGAGGCGATCGACTCCGCCCGTCCGCATCAGGAGCGCGCGCAGCCGCTCGGCCCCGACGCGCAGCGCGGCCCACTGCGCCATGAGGTCGCCCTCCCGCTCCTCGCGGACCCGCGTGTTGGCGAGGAACAGCGCGAGCACGTCGGGCTGCGGGCGCCCCCGTACGATCAGGCGGACGGGCGGCAGCCGGAAGCCTTCCTGGAAGATCTCCGTGGCGAGCGGCATCGAGCCGGGCGCCATGCCACCGATGTCCGCGTGATGGGCGCGGTTGGCGACGTACGCGAAGGGACGGCGGCCGCCGGGCAGGAAGGCGGGGGCCACCACTGTCACGTCGGGCAGGTGCGTGCCGCCCGCGAACGGGTCGTTCAGGATCGCCACGTCACCGGGCCCGAGCGGCACGCTCGCGATCGCGGCGCGCACAGAGAGCGCCGTCGACCCGAGGTGGACGGGAATGTGCGCCGCCTGCGCGACCAGCCCGCCGCGGGCGTCGAACACGGCGCACGAGAAGTCGCGGCGCTCCTTGATGTTGGGCGACAGCGCCGTGCGGCAGAGGACGACGCCCATCTCCTCCGCGACCGCGGCCAGGCGCTGGTTGGCGATGGCGAGGGTGACCGGGTCCATCACCTTCGCTCCAGCACCAGCCCCGCCGTCCGGTCGACGTGCAGGCGCCAGCCGGGCGGTACGACGGTGGTCGCGCTGTACTCGCAGACGATCAGCGGCCCGCGCGCTCGCCAGCCGGCCGGCAGGTCGGCGCGGCGGTAAACGGACGTCGGCCACGCGCGCCCGGCGAAGACGACGCGCCGCCTGGCGATCGGCGCCGGCCGGTGCCCTCGGCCCGGCACCGGGTCGTGCGGCGGCCGCACGCCGCCGCCCCGCGCCCGCAACCGGAGCGCCACCACCTCGAGCGGACGTCGCGGGTCGGCATGACCGAAGAGCACGGCGTGCCGCCGGTGGAAGGCCGCCCGCCAGCCCGGGCGGTAGGGCACCTGGACCTCGTAGGCCTGCCCGGCATAGCGCACGTCGAGGGCACGCTCGAGGACGGGCCGGGCGAGACCCTCGCGCCGGAGCGCGGCGATGGCGGCTCGCTCGAGCCCGCGAAAGCGGCCGGCGACGGCGGCGTTCGAAGGCTCGACCGCGCGCAGCGTGGCCGCGAAGTCGCGGATCGTCTCCGCCGCCATCACACCCCACGCCGACAGCAGTCCCGGGTGCCGCGGCACGTAGACGCGCGCGAGCCCGAGCTCCGCCGCCAGCTCCGCGGCGTGCACGGCCCCCGCACCGCCGAATGCGACGAGCGTGAAGTCGCGGGGATCCTGCCCGCGCTCGATGGTGATCACGCGCACCGCGCGCTCCATGGTGGCCGTCGCCACGCGCACGATCCCCGCGGCGGCGTCCTCGATCGAGCCGCCGAGGCGGCGCGCGAGCGGCGCGATCGCGGCGACGGCGCGCCGGCGATCGACATGGAGCGCGCCGCCCAGGAACTCCGTCTCGACGAGCCGGCCGAGCACGAGGTTGGCGTCGGTGACCGTCGGCTCGGCGCCACGGCCGTAGCAGGCCGGGCCCGGATCGGCGCCGGCGCTCTCCGGCCCGACGCGCAGCGCGCCGCCCGGATCCAGCCGGGCGAGCGAGCCGCCGCCTGCACCGACGGTGTGGATGTCGAGCGCCGGCACGCGCACCGGCAGGCCATCGACGCTGGTCTCCGTGCGGTAGGCGAGCGGCCCGGCGACCAGGCTCACGTCGGTGGACGTGCCGCCCATGTCGAGCGTGACGATCGGTCCGAGCCTCGCCCGGCGCGCCGCCGCCGTGGCGCCGACGACCCCGCCCGCGGGGCCGGAGAGGATCGTGCGCACCGGCTCCGCGGCCGCCGTGCGGGCGGTCACCAGCCCGCCGCTCGATTGCATCACGCGGAGGCCGCCCGACACCGCGCGGGCGAGCGTCCCCAGGTGACGCGTCATCAGCGGGCCGACGTACGCGTTCACCACCACCGTCGCCGTCCGCTCGTACTCCCGGTGCTCGCGGACGAGGCGATGCGAGAGCGTGAGATGGACGCCGCGCGCAGCGAACGCGCGCGCGAGGAGCCGCTCGTGTCGCGGAGCGGCGTAGCTGTGCAGCAGGCTCACCGCCACCGCCTCGGGGCGGTGCCTCAGCACCGCCTTCACCAGGCGTACGACGGCGCGGCGCTCGAGCGACCGCTCGACCCGGCCGTCGGCGAGCACCCGCTCCGCGACGCCGAGCCGCCGCGCGCGCGGCACCAGGGGCGGCGGCCGGCGCGGCTCGAGGGCGTAGAGCGAGGGCCGTACCTGCCGGCCGATCTCGATGACGTCCTCGAAACCCGCCGTCGTCACGAGGACGACGCGCGCTCCGCGCCGCTCGAGCAGCGCGTTGGTCGCAACCGTGGTCCCGTAGTGCAGGGAGGCGGTCCGCGGGGCGAGCGCCAGGGCTCGGAGGCCGTCGCGGACCGCGCGCGCGGGGTCGTCGGGCGTCGAGCGGAGCTTCGCCACCCGTATGCGGCCGCCGACGAGCACCACGAGATCGGTGAAGGTGCCTCCCGTGTCGACCCCGACCACGGCGAGGCGCTCGGCGCGCGGCCTTCTCAGGAGCTGGTCTTCGCCGGCGTGCCGCCCGAGTCGGTGGTCGTCGTGCCCTTCGACTCCGCGCCCGAGTCCGAGCCGCCGCTCGAGCCGGCGGCCTCGGGCGCGTCCTTCTTCTTCTCGCGGCCGTTACCCGACCCGGCGCGGGCGTAGTCCGTGGCGTACCAGCCCGAGCCCTTCAGGTGGAAGCTCGTGCTGGAGATGAGTCGCTGGACCTTCCGCCGGCACTTCGGGCACCGCTCGAGCGGCTGATCGGTAATGCGCTGCACCTCCTCGAAGATGCCGCATTGCGCGCAGCGGTACTCGTAGATCGGCATGTCGGCCGTCTAATCATGCCTCGTCGGCCTGTCAACGGAAAGCGCCGCCCCCAGCCGGGCCCGGACGGCCTCGGGATCGAGGCCTTCGACGCGGACCCGCTTGTCGCGGCTGCCGGCGCCGGCCGCGATCGCGACGGCCGTGGGCCGCACGGCGAGTGCGCGGGCGAGCAGGGTCACGAGCTCGCGGTTCGCCGCCCCCTCGACCGGAGGGGCCGTCAGCCGGACCGACAGGGCCTGACCGCGCACGCCGGTGATCCCGGCCTGCGCTGCCCGAGGGGTCACGCGGACGCGGAGAAGCGCGCCGGAGGCGGACGCCCGAACCCAGCCGTCGGCTTCAGACGCCACGCAGGTGCCCGGGCACGACGGCACTCACCCGCAGGGAGAGTTCGTAGAGGCTCTTCACCACCAGCATCTTGGTGAACTGGATGCCGATCATCAACACGAGGGGAGAGAGGTCGAGGCCGCCGGCGACCACGAAGGGGAGGCGGCGCCGGATTTGGTAGAGGACCGGCTCGGTCACGCCGTAGAGGAAGCGGACGATCGGGTTGCGTGGGTCGGGGTTCACCCACGAGAGCAGCGCCGAGATCAGCACGATCCAGAAGTAGATGCTGAGCAGGCTGTCGAGCGTGAAGGCCACGGCCTGGATGAAGTTCTCGAGCAGGAACATCGCGTGCTAGGCCGCTGCCAGCTCGCGCGCGCGGCGCGTGGCGGCCTCGACGGCGGCGATCAGGCCGTCGCGGAAGTGATGGGCATCGAGGGCCCCGAGTCCGGCCAGCGTCGTCCCGCCGGGCGAGGTCACCATGTCGCGCAGCTCGCGTGGCGAGAGCCCGCTCTCCGAGAGCATCGCGGCCGCTCCCCCGATGGTCGCGTAGGCGAGCTGCGCCGCCAGCGGCTGCGGCAGGCCGCCTCGCACGCCGCCCTCGATGAGCGCCTCGGCGAAGCCGTAGACGAAAGCGGGGCCGCTGCCCGAGAGCGCGGTGACCGCGTCGAGCAGATCCTCGCCGGTGATCGAGACCACCTCACCGACGGACTTGAAGAGCTTGAGGGCATGCTTCAAGTCGGCCGGCGTCGCCTTCGAGCCGGCCACCGCGACCGAGATGCCTCGCCCGACCAGCACGGGCGTGTTCGGCATGACGCGGACCACGCGCGCCTGCCCGCCGAGCCCGGCCTCGAGCCGCCGCAGCGGAAACCCGGCCGCGATCGAGATGAAGAGCTTGCGCGGGTTCACCTCCGCGCGCACCTCATCGAGCACGGCGGCCATCACCTGCGGCTTGACGGCCAGGATGATCGTCTGCGAGCGCCGCACGAGGTCGCGGTTGTCGCGCGTCACCTCGATCTTGTGGGCTCGCTTGAGGCGCCGGAGCTGTGCGTCGACGGGATCGCTCGCCCAGAGGTCGCTCGCGTCGTGCTGACCGGCGCGGAGAAGCCCGCGGATGAGGGCGCTCGCCATGTTGCCGGCACCGACGAAGCCGATCTTTTTCATGAGCCCTCCCGCCATGTCCCCCGGCCGCGGGGTCCAAAGAGTGCGCGCCCGAGCCGGAGCATGGTCGCACCCTCCTCGACAGCCACCGCAAAATCATCACTCATTCCCATGGATAGGTGGGGTAGTTCAACCCCGAGGCGGGGTGCGACGCGGTCGCGCACCGCCCGCAGGGCCTGGAAATGGGGTCGCGACGCCTGGGCGTCGGCGAGCGGCGGGATCGTCATGAGGCCCTCGAGCCGGAGGGCCGCGAGGGAGAGGACGTGCTCGGCGAGGGCCTCGACCGCGGCGGGGGCAACGCCCCGTTTCTGCGTCTCGCCTGCCACGTTCACCTGGATCAGGACTGCCAGCCGGCGGCCGGCCCGGGTGGCTTCCGCGTCGAGCGCTCCGGCCAGGGGCGCGGAGTCGACCGTCTGGACGCAGTCGAAGGTCGCGACGGCGGCCCGGACCTTGTTGCGCTGCAGGCCGCCGATCAGGTGCCACGTCCCGGCGCCGCCCGCCGCGCGCCGCTTGGCGCTCGCCTCCTGCACGTAGTTCTCGCCGATGTCGCGGATGTCGGCGGCGAGCGCGGCGCGGACGGCGGCCGGCGGAAAGGTCTTCGTGACGCCGATGATGCGGATGGCGGCGGGGTCGCGGCCCACCCGCCGGGCAACGTCCGCTACCGCCGCCCGCACCGCGGCCGCGCGGGCCGCCACGTCATCCGGCAAGGAGCCCGGCCTCCGCGAGCGCGCGCGCGACCTCCGGCAGCGGGAGCCCGATCACGTTGGTGAACGAGCCTTCGATGCTCGCGACGAGCGCCGCACCGCGCCCCTGGATCGCATAGCCGCCCGCCTTGTCGAGCGGCTCGCCGCTCTCCACGTACGTCGCGATCACGGCGGGGCGGAGCGGTCGGAAGCGCACGCGCGAGATCACGCTCTCGTCGGCCTGCACGGCCCCTCCCGGATCGAGCAGCACGAAGCCCGTGACGACGCGATGCTCGCGCCCGCCGAGGCGGCCGAGCATCGCGGCCGCATCGGCGCGGTCCACGGGCTTGCCGAGGATGTCGCCGTCGATCTCGACCACGGTGTCGGCGCCCAGCACCCACGCCGCCCGCCGCCGCGCGGCGCCGGCGGACGCCTTGGCGGCGGCGAGCCGCCGGACGAGCTGCGCCGCGGACTCGCCCGGCCGCGGGCGCTCGTCGACGTCGGCAGAGACAACCACGAAGTCGATGCCGAGCCAGCCGAGCAGCTCGCGGCGGCGGGGCGACGCGGAGGCGAGCACGAGCTGCACGCGCCGGATGGTCGCGGCCGGGTGGCGCGCTGTCAAGTTGTCGGGCCGCGAGGTGCGTGGTACCACGGCCGCGTGGGGCGCGGCGTCTGGGGTGCGCTGCTCGTGCTCGCCGCCTGCCTCGCCCGGCCAGCACCCCTCGCGCCGGGGGCCCGTGAGGGCGTGCGGGGGCCGCGCGGCGAGCCGCTCGCGTCGGGCCTCGCCGCGCTCGTGGCAGGGGACGGCGCCGAGGCGGCGCACCTCTTCGCCGACGCCGCGCGCCGCTATCCGCCGCTCGCCGACTACGCGCTCTACTTCGAGGCGCGTGCGGCGATGTCGGTGGGCCGGGGCGACGATGCCCGCGACCTCCTGGCCCGCCTGCTCGCCGACCACCCCGACAGCGTGTGGAAGAGCCGTGCGGCGCTGCTCGCCGGCGCGCTCGCACGCACGGCGGGCGACCTGGACGGTGCGCGGGCCTGGCTCGGTACGGCGCGCGCCGGGCTGCCGGCGGGAAGCGACCGCTGGGCGTGGGCGACGGTGGCGCTCGCCGAGATCGCGGACCGGCGGGGCGATCACGAACCGGCGCTCGACCTCGCGCGTGCGGTGCGGCGCGGTCGCCCGCACGGCCTCGCCGACCGGCGCGCGCGTCGCCTGACCGAGCGTATCCGGGAAGCGCACCCGGATGTCTTCGGGGGCGCTGAAGCGGAAGCGGGCGAGGCGGAGATGCGGCTCGGCGAGGGCGACCTCGCCGGCGCGCGGGCGGTGGCGGCGGCCGTGCTCGACTCGGCTCCGACGGCGCCGATCCGCGCGCGGGCCCTCTGGGTCCGGGCGCAGGCCGAGCACGCGCTCGGCCGCGCCGCGGAGGCCGAGGCCACGTGCCTCGCCGTCACCGAGGCGGCGAGCGAGCCGCTGGCGCCCCGCGCGCTGGCGGCCGCCGCGCGCTGGCGGTGGAACGCGGACGAGGACGAGCAGGCGCTGCGGCTCTTCCACGACGCCGTGCGTCGCTTTCCCGGCAGCGCCGCAGCAGCCGAGGCGCTATACGCGATCGGCCGCATTCATCAGGAGGCGGAACGCTACGGCGCAGCGCACGCGGCCTACGTCGAGCTCGCCGCCCGCTATCCGCGCGCGCCGCTCGCCGCCGAGGCCCGCTGGCGGGCGGGATGGGTGCGCTACCTGGCCGGTGACTTCGTGGGCGCCGCGAGCTGGTTCGAGCGGCTCGCCGCGCGCAGCGCCCGCGGCCCGCGCGTCGCCGCCGAGTACTGGCACGCCCGCACCCTCGAGCGGCTCGGGCGGGAAGCCGAGGCGCGGGCCCGGCTCGTGCACGTCGCCGATCGGCATCCGACGTCGTACTACGCGGCGGTCGCCGAGGCCCGTCTCGGGCGCCCGGCATCCGCGCCGGCGGTGCCCCCCGCCGGTCAGGCGCCCTTCCCCGCCGATGTGGGCGGGGCGCACGGCGAGCGCGCCCGCCTGCTCTTCGGGCTGGCCCTGGCCCGCTTCGCGCGCCTCGAGCTCGAGGCGGAGCAGGCGCTTGCGGCCGGACCCGGCGACCGCCACCGGCTGCTCCAGGCCTACCGCGCGGTCGGAGCCCCCGGCGCGGCGCTCAGGCTCGCCCTGGAGATGCGACCGCACTCGCCGGGCGCGCTGCGCGGCTATCTCTACCCGCTCGGCTACTGGACCGAGGTCCGCGCCCAAGCCGCCGCGCGTCGCCTCGACCCGTTCCTGGTGCTCGCGCTCGTCCGGCAGGAGAGCCTCTTCGACCCCGAGGCGGTGTCGCCGGCCGATGCCCACGGGCTGATGCAGCTCATGCCCGCGACCGCCCGCGAGCTGGCGCGGGCCGCCGACGGGCCGGCGCCCGATCGCGCGCGGCTGCACGAGCCCGCGGTCAACATCGCGCTCGGTACGGCCCTCCTGCGCCGCCTGCTCGACCGCTACGGCGGCTCCGTCGTGAAGGCGCTGGCCGCCTACAACGCCGGCGAAGACGCGGTCGCCAAATGGGAGCACCGATACGGCAACCGGACGGAGGACGAGTTCGTCGAGCTGGTGAGCTTCCGCGAGACGCGGGACTACGTGAAGGCGGTGCTACGCAACTACCGCATGTACGGACGGATATATGCCACCACCGGCCGCGCTGACGCGCGGCCTTACTCCTCCGCGGGCCGCGCGCCCAGCGCCTCGGCCACCAGGGCGGGCAGGCCCCCGAACGCGCCGTTCGACATGATCGCGATGACGTCGCCGGGCCGCGCCGACTCGACCAGATAATCGCGGATCGCGGGAACGCCGGGCATCAGGCGGGCGGAGACGCCGCGGCGCACGAGCTCGTCGACGATCTGCTCCGGATCCAGCCGCTCCTCGGCGGGGATCGGGTCGCTCGCCTTGGTGAACGGCTCGGCCAGCACCGCCTCGTCGGCCGCCGCCAGCGCCCGGCAGAAGTCCTCCTGGAAGACGCGCCGGCGGCTCGTGTTCGAGCGCGGCTCGAACACCGCCCGCAAGCGCCGCCCCGGGTAGCGCAGTCTCAGGGCGGCGACCGTGCCGGCCACCGCCGTCGGGTGATGCGCGAAGTCGTCGATCACCACGACGCCGCGCGCTTCGCCGACGACCTCCTGCCGGCGCTGCACCCCCTGGAAGTCGGCGAGCGCCGCGGCCGCTTCCTCCCAACCGACCCCCACCTCGGCCGCCAGCAGCAGGACGCCGAGCGCGTTGCGCGCGTTGATCTCGCCCGGTACGCGGAGCGCCACCTCCGCGACCCGGCGCCAGTCCTGGCGCACCGTGAACCGCGTCATGCCGTCGTCCCGCAGATCCGTCACCCGCCACGGGTTCGCCTCCCCGAGGCCGAAGCGCACGATGCGCGCGTGGACGTCGCGGGTGACATCGTGCACGTGCGGGAAATCCCCGCACGCAACCACCGGCGCACCGGCCGGCAGCAGCGCGAGCAGCTTCCGGAACGCGCCCTTCACGTGCTCGACGTCGCGGTAGATGTCCGCGTGGTCGAACTCGATCGCCGTGAGGAGGAGCAGCTCCGGTCGATAGTGCAGGAACTTCGCCTCCTTGTCGAAGTAGGCGGAATCGTATTCATCGCCCTCGACGACGAACCACGGCCCGCTCCCGAGGGCGGCGCTCGCCCCAAGGTCGCGCGCCAGCCCTCCGACGAGGAAGCCCGGCGCGCGCCCGGTCCGGGCGAGCACCCAGGCGAGCATGGCCGCCGAGGTCGTCTTGCCGTGCGTGCCGGCGACCACGAGCGGCGTCCGGCCGATCAAGAACAGCTCGGCGAGCGCCTGCGGGAAGGAGACCACGCGCAGCCCGCGCGCCTCGGCCGCCTCCGCCTCGGGGTTCGTGCGTCGCACCGCATTGCCGCACACCACGAGGTCGACGCCGTCGAGCCGCGCCGGGTCGTAGCCGGGCGCGACGGGGATGCCGAGGTCGGCGAGGAGCATGCTGGCCGGGGGGTAGACGTGCTCGTCCGAGCCGGTCACCTCGTGCCCGGCCGCGCGGAGCAGCGCCGCGAGGCCACTCATGCCGACGCCGCAGGCAGCGATCAGGTGAACTCTCACGCGTCGAGCGCCTCCAGCACCGCGTCGTGGACGGCCGGCCGCAGAGCCTTGATCGCGTCGTTGTCCCGCCGGGGATGGACGCGGTTGGTGAGCAGGATCACGTGGGCGTCCCGCTCGAGGTCGATCCAGAGCGAGGTGCCGGTGAAGCCGAGGTGGCCGACGGCCCGCCCCGAGATGTGGCGGCCGGCGCTCGAGGCTTCCGGCGTCGGGGTGTCCCAGCCGAGCGCCCAGGTGGACCCGGGGACGGTCGCGCGGCGCGTCCAGAACTCGCGGACGAGCCCGGATGCCACGAAGCTGTCCTCGCCGCGCCAACAGGCCCGCAGCCGGCAGACGAGCGCGTCGATGTCGGGGGCGCTCGCGAACAGCCCGGCGTGGCCCGCCACGCCGCCCATCGCGTAGGCGTTGTCGTCATGGACTTCGCCGCACAGCACCTTCAGCCGCCACGGGCAGCGCTCGGTGGCGGCGATCCGCTCGGTCACCGGCGTGAGCTGCCGAGCGCGCAGCTCGGTCAGATCGACGAAGCCCGTCGCGCGCAGCCCGAGCGGCCGGAAGATGCGCTCGCGGCAGAAGCGGTCGAGCGGCCCGCGCGTGACGAGCTCGATCAGCTGGCCGAGCAGCATGAAGCCGAGATCGCTGTAGAGGCTCTGCGTGCCCGTCTCGTACTCGGCCGGCTCGCGGTGGATCTTCTCGTAGACGAATTCCTTGGCGCCCTGGCTGGCGAGGAAGTTGAGGCGCCCCTCGCGGTCGCGGCGCGCGATCTCCCGGAAGTACGGCCGCCAGGCTGCGAGACCGGAGCAGTGTGCGAGGAGGTGGCGGAACGTGACGTACGTCTTCCCGTGCACGCCGAAGTTGGGGAAGAAACGCGTCACACGATCGTCGAGCTGCACCTTCCGGTCCTGCACCAGCAGCATGAAGGCCGTTGCCGTCGCCAGCGGCTTGGTCAACGACGAGAGGTCGAAGACCGTATCGGGCTGCATCGGGTCGGGCCGGGGGTCGAGCCGGCGGGAGCCGAACGCCGCGTGGTGGACGACCTGTCCGGCGCGCGAGACGAGGATCACGGCACCGGGGAACGCGCCCGTCTCGACCGCATGGCGGAGCAGGCCGTCGGCCGCAGCGAAGTCCACGTCAGACGACGGCCGGCTCGAGCGCGGTGAGCCGGCCGCGCTCGGTATCGAGGGACACGCGCACCCCGAGCGGCAGGGCATGGTTCTCGCGCTCCGCAGGCCCGGGGTCGTGCCCGGCAGGGAGCCCGACGCCCACGGGGTACGGCGCGTCGGTGAAGAACCCGCGCACGACGTCGAGCGGGTGCACTCCCGCCACCCCGCGGCAGGCGGCCATCGTGCCGAACACGAGGCCGGCGAGCCGCTCGAGCTTCCCGGCCTGCCTGAGCTGCGTGAGGAGGCGGTCGACCCGGTAGGGAAACTCGTGGACGTCTTCGAGGAAGAGGATCGCCCCTGCGGTGTCGGGCGCGTGCGGCGTGCCGAGCGTCGCCGCGAGCACCGAGAGGCAGCCGCCGATCAGCCGCCCGGCGGCCCGGCCGGGGCGCACGGTCTCGGGCACCTCGTCCTCCCACACGTACGCCGGGTCCGACAGCACCGCCCAGAGGCGCTCGGCGGAGCGCGACGTCACGCCGCTCGCCAGGTCGTCGGCGACCATCGGGCCATGTACGGCGACCGCCCCCGCGCCGACCGCGGCGTTGAGCAGCGCGGTCGCGTCACTGTAGCCGACGATCGCCTTCGGCCGGCGCGCCAGCGCCGCGAAGTCGAGCAGTGGCAGGAGGCGCTGGCTCCCGTACCCCCCGCGCGCGCAGAAGATGGCTCGAATGTCCGCATCGTCGATCATGCGCTGCAGGTCGGCGCGGCGGGCCTCGTCGGCACCTGCCAGATACGCCTGGCGGGCGCGCACCGAGTCGCCGAGCATGACCCGCAGCCCCCAGCCTTCGAGCACCCGGACACCCGCCTCGAGCCGCGCCTCATCGACCACTCCCGAGGGAGCGATCACACCCACCACGTCGCCGGGCCGGAGCCTGCGAGGCTTCGCGATCGCCACGGACTGCAATTGCTTTGCGGATAGCGGCTTCGCCCCCTCAAGTCAAACTTGCAAAAGCATCCGGCGCCGCCTAAACCATGCACGATGCGGCCGTCTGCGGCGCAGCTCCAGCGGGTGGCCGCGCTCCTGGCGAAGCGGCTCGTCGCCGCCGACGTGCTGACGCTCGACGTGCCCGAGGAGGCGGTGCAGGCCCGCTTCGCGGCGCTCCTCGCGCGCAACTTCGAGGAGGAGGCGGAGATCGAGCGCGAGGCCGCCGCCGAGGCCGAGCGCGTGGTGCGGCGGGGCGCGCCCGGGGTCCGGCGCGAGGAGCTCGATCTCCGCCGCGTCGAGCAGCTCGTCAAGCAGCGGATCGCGGAGCGGCGGGGGTTTGCGCTGTGACGCTGTCGGAGGCGCGGCTCTCCTTCCTGTCACATGCGCTCCTGAAGGCGGTCACCGCCGAGCGGCTCGGACGCGTGCGGAGCGAGCGGCTCTTCCTCGCCGAGGCCAAACGCGTCCTGGCGGAGGGGTTTTCGCTCGACGCGCGGCTCGACCAGCTGGCGCGTGGCCGGATGCCGAAGCGCGTGGTCCCGGGCAGCCGCGAGTGGGACGTCCTCTACCGCCGTTACTACGAGGAGGAGCGCCGGAAACTCGGCCGCTGATCCTCCCGCCTCCGCTTGACAGCGGGGGCGACATGATTACTGTTGCGCCCGACTTTCCGTCACTCACCGGTTTTTCGTTCACGAAAGGAGCCGTGGGCATGAAGATCAGGCCACTGCAGGACCGGGTAATCGTGAAGCGCCTCGAGGAGGAGGTCGAGAAGACCAAGGGCGGCATCATCATCCCCGATACGGCCAAGGAAAAGCCGCAGCAGGGGAAGGTCATCGCGGTGGGGAAGGGGAAGGTCGGCGAGAACGGAAAGGTGACCCCGCTCGACGTCAAGGCCGGCGACACCGTGCTGTTCGGCAAGTACTCCGGCTCCGAGATCAAGATCGACGGCGAAGAACATCTGATCATGCGCGAGGAAGACATCCTCGGCGTGGTCGAGCGCTGAGGAGGAGAACGCATGGCAGCCAAGCTCGTGAAGTTCAGCCAGGACGCCCGCGACAAGATCCTGCGCGGCGTGAACGTCCTGGCCGATGCGGTGACCGTCACGCTCGGACCCCGCGGTCGCAACGTCGTCCTCGAGAAGTCGTTCGGGCCCCCCAACGTCACCAAGGACGGGGTCACGGTGGCGAAGGAGATCGAGCTCGAGGACAAGTTCGAGAACATGGGCGCGCAGATGGTGAAGGAGGTGGCGTCGAAGACCTCCGACGTCGCCGGCGACGGCACCACCACCGCCACCGTGCTGGCGCGCGCCATCTTCACCGAGGGCCTCAAGATGGTGGCCGCCGGCCACGACCCCATGACCCTCAAGCGGGGCATCGACAAGGCCGTCGGCGCCATCGTCAACGAGCTCAAGGCGCTCTCCAAGCCCACCAAGGAGCAGAAGGAGATCGCACAGGTGGGCACGATCTCGGCGAACAATGATTCCACCATCGGCGAGATCATCGCCGAGGCGATGAGCAAGGTCGGCAAGGAGGGCGTCATCACGGTCGAGGAGGCCAAGGGCCTCGAGACCCAGCTCGAGGTGGTCGAGGGCATGCAGTTCGACCGCGGCTACCTGTCCCCGTACTTCGTCACGGATCCCGACCGCATGGAGTGCGTCTACGAGGACGTCTACATGCTCATCCACGAGAAGAAGATCTCGTCGATGAAGGACCTGCTGCCGCTGCTCGAGCAGGTGGCCCGCGCCGGCAAGCCGCTGCTCATCATCGCCGAGGACATCGAGGGCGAGGCGCTCGCCACGCTGGTGGTGAACAAGATCCGCGGCACGCTCCAGTGCGTGGGCGTGAAGGCGCCCGGCTTCGGCGACCGCCGGAAGGCCATGTTGGAGGACATCGCCACCCTCACCGGCGGGCGGGTCATCGCCGAGGAGCTCGGCATGAAGCTCGAGAACGTCGCGCTCCAGGACCTCGGGCGCTGCAAGCGGATCGTCGTCGACAAGGACAACACCACGCTCGTCGACGGGGCCGGCAAGAAGACCGACATCGAGGGCCGCATCAAGCAGATCCGGGCGCAGATCGAGGAGACCACCTCGGACTACGACCGCGAGAAGCTGCAGGAGCGGCTCGCCAAGCTGGTGGGCGGCGTGGCGGTGGTGCGGGTCGGCGCGGCCACCGAGGTGGAGATGAAGGAGAAGAAGGCGCGCGTCGAGGACGCGCTCCATGCCACGCGGGCGGCGGTCGAGGAAGGCATCGTCCCCGGCGGCGGCGTCGCGCTGATCCGCGCCACGGCCGCGCTCGAGAAGCTCGCGGTGAGCGACGACGAGCGCTTCGGCGTCAACATCGTCCGGCGCGCCCTCGAGGAGCCGTTGCGCTGGATCGCCAACAACGCGGGCGCCGAAGGGTCGATCGTGCTCGACAAGGTGAAGAACGGCAAGGGCGCCTTCGGCTTCGACGCGGCCAAGGAGGAGTACGGCGACCTCATGAAGGCGGGTATCATCGACCCGACCAAGGTGGTGCGCACCGCGCTGCTCAACGCGGCGTCGGTGGCGGGACTCCTGCTCACCACCGAGGCGATGGTCGCCGAGAAGCCGGAGGAGAAATCTGCCATGCCGGCCATGCCTCCGGGCGGCGGCATGGGCGGCATGATGTAGCCCATTCGGCACCACCGACCTTCCTGCGAGCCCCCGGGGAAAGCGCAGTCGCCCCGGGGGCTCGCCGTTTTTGCGGAACGCTTTCCTTGACAGCTTTGTCACCCTCCAGTAACAGTCAACTCTTCCCGAACGGCGGTCCGTTCCTGATGTTCCAGTCCCTCGGCGAGAAGTTCGACTCGCTCCTCCGCAAGCTGCAGGGCCAGGGGAGGATCACCGAGCGCAACATCGAAGAAGCGTTGCGCGACGTGCGGCTCGCGCTCCTCGAGGCCGACGTCAACCTCGACGTCGTCCGCGACTTTGTCGAGGCGGTCAAACGCGACGCCCTGGGCGAGGAGGTGCTCCGCAGCCTCACGCCGGAGCAGCACTTCATCAAGCTGGTCCACCGCGAGCTGGTGCGGGCGCTCGGCGGCGCGCCCGCGACGCTCGACCTCGGCGGGGCGCCGCCCGTCGTGGTGATGCTCGTCGGTCTCAACGGCTCGGGCAAGACGACCACCACCGCCAAGCTCGCGCGGCACCTTCGCGAGGAGCGCAGACGCTCCCCGTACCTGGCGTCGGTCGACGTCTACCGGCCGGCGGCCATGGCGCAGCTCGAGACGCTCGCCCGGCAGCTCGGCGTACCGGTCCATCCCGCGGGCGACGACGACCCGTCCGCGCGCGCCCGCGACGCGGTCGCGGCGGCGCGCGCCGCGGGCACCGACACCGTGCTGCTCGACACCGCCGGCCGCCAGACGGTCGACGAGGAGCTCATGCGGGAGCTCGAGCGGCTCGTCGCCGCCGTCCGCCCGGGCCAGGTGCTCCTCGTCGCCGACGCGATGACCGGTCAGGACGCTGTGGCCACCGCCCAGGGGTTCGCGGGGCGGCTGCCCGTCAGCGGGGTCATCCTCACGAAGATCGAGGGCGACGCCCGCGGTGGCGCGGCGCTCTCGCTGCGCGCCGTGACGGGCAAGCCGATCGTGTTCGTCGGCACGGGGGAGAAGCTCGAGGCCCTCGAGGCGTTCCACCCGGAGCGCGTCGCCTCGCGCATCCTCGGCATGGGCGACGTGCTGTCGCTCATCGAGCGCGCCGAGAAGGCCTACGACCGGTCGGCCGCCGAGGACGTCGCCAAGAAGCTCCGGCGGAACGAGTTCAACCTCGAAGACTTCCGCGACCAGCTCCGCACCGTCAAGAAGATGGGCTCGGTCGCTGACCTGATCGGCATGATCCCCGGGGTGAAGAAGCTCCTCAAGGGCGCCGACCTCACGGGCGCGGAAGACGAGCTCAAGCGCGTCGAGGCGATCATCGACTCGATGACGCGCCAGGAGCGCCGCAACGTGCACATCCTGAACTCCAACCGCCGCAAGCGGATCGCCAGTGGCAGCGGCACGTCCGTAGCCGAGGTGAACCGGCTCATCAAGCAGTTCACGCAGACCAAGAAGGTGCTGAAGAAGCTCGGCTCGGGAGCCGCGATGCAGGGCTTCCCCGGCTCACCTCTCCCGGGGGACCGAAGGAGGAGCCCATGGCAGTGAAGATCCGTCTCGCCCGTCACGGCAGCAAGAAGAACCCGGTGTACCGCATCGTCGTCGCGCACTCGGAGTCGCCGCGCGACGGCCGTTACATCGCGCAGCTGGGGCTCTACGACCCGACCCGCTCACCTGCCCTCGTCCGGTTCCAGGCCGATGCCCTCGCCGCGTGGCTCAAGAAGGGCGCCCGACCGACGCAGACCGTCGCCCAGCTCATTCGCCGGGCCGGCGCCAGCACCTCCGATGTGCCAGCGTGACGGACGCAAGGAGCAGCCACGTCCATGAAGGAACTGGTTGCATTTTTGGCCAAGCAGCTCGTCAGCCAGCCTGACGCGGTGGAGGTGAGGGAGACCCAGGGCGAAACGGCCTCCGTGCTCGAGCTCAAGGTCGCGAAGGAGGATCTGGGTCGGGTGATCGGCAAGCAGGGCCGCACCGCCAAGGCGATCCGCACCATCCTGAATGCCGCGGCGTCCCGGACCAACCGCAAGGTCGTCCTCGAGATCCTCGAAGAGGGCTGAGGGGGCCGCGGGCGCGCCTCCGGAGACGCGAGCCGGCTGGCTCGCAGTCGGCGAGGTGGTCGCCGCGCACGGACTGCACGGCCTGCTGCGGGTACGGGCCTACCAGCCGCCCGCACCGAGCCTCGCGCCCGATCGGCTCATCCGGCTCGAGCAGGCCGCCGCCGGGCGCGAGGCCCGCATCGCGTCGGCCGCGCCGCATGGCCGCGGGCTCGTCCTCGTCGCGCTCACCGGCGTCGGGGACCGCGCCGCAGCCGAGGCGCTGGTCGGGAGCCGGGTCCTCGTCCGGACGGCGGACCTGCCTCCTGCCGCCGACGACGAGTTCTACTACTATGAGGTGGTGGGCTTCCGGGTGGAGACGGCCGGCGGCGAGCAGCTCGGTACGCTCGTGGCGACGCTCGCGACCGGCGCCAACGACGTCTGGGTCGTGCGCACCGCCGACCGCGAGCACCTGATTCCCGTGGTCGCGGAGGTGGTGCGCGCGATCGACCGGGCCGGCCGGCGGGTGGTGATCGAGCCACCGCCCGGCCTCCTCGACTGAACCCCATGCGCGTCCACGTCCTCACGCTCTTTCCCGAGATGTTCGGCTCCCCGCTCGCGGCCGGCGTCCTGCGCCGCGCCCGCGAGCGGGGCGCCCTCGAGGTCTCGCTCCACCAGCTCCGCGACTATGCGGGCGGCCGCCACCTTCAGGTGGACGACACACCCTACGGCGGCGGCCAGGGCATGGTGATGAAACCCGAGCCGCTGGTCGCCGCCATCGAGCACATCGCCGCCGCCGACGCGCCCCGGCGCATCCTCCTCTCGCCGCAGGGCGCCGCGTTCAGCCACGAGCGTGCGCGAGGGCTCGCCAGCGAGCGCTCGCTGCTATTGCTCTGCGCCCGCTACGAGGGCCTCGACGAGCGCGTGAAGCGTCACGTCGACGAGGAGCTGTCGATCGGCGACTACGTGCTCAGCGGCGGCGAGCTGGCCGCGCTCGTCGTCCTCGACGCCGTGGCGCGGCTCCTGCCCGGCGTCCTCGGCAACGTCGCCTCACCCGCCGACGACTCCTTCGCGACGGGGCTCCTCGAGCATCCGCAGTACACCCGCCCCGAGGAGTTCCGCGGCGTCCGCGTGCCCGACGTCCTGCTCTCCGGCGAGCACGCCGCCATCGCCCGCTGGCGCCGCGAGCAGTCGCTGCGCCTCACGCTCGAACGCCGCCCCGACCTCCTCGCCCGCGCCCCCCTCGACGCCACGGATCGCGCCTTCCTCCGCACGCTCGGCTGGGAGCAGGGAGACGAGTAGGACCATGCGGCGACTCGCGGCGCGCTGAGATGGCCGACCTCTATCTCGCCCTCCTCCACCACCCGGTCTACGACAAGAACGGTGCGATCGTGACGACCGCCGTCACCAACATGGACGTGCACGACATCGGGCGCCTGGCGCGGACCTTCGACGCGCGTGCTTTCTACGTGGCCACGCCCGTTCCCACGCTTCACCGCCTCGTCGAGCGCATCATCCGGCACTGGGAGACGGGTGCGGGCGCCGCCTACAACGAGACGCGCAAGGAGGCGCTGGCGCTGGTCCGCCTGGCGCACGACCTCGACGCCGCCGTGGCCGACATCGAGCGTGAGACCGGCCGGCTGCCGAGGCTCGTCGCGACCAGCGCGCGCGAGGGGCCGGCCCGGCTTTCCTTCGCGTCACTGCGCCGCCGGCTCGGCGCAGACGGTCCGCCCGAGCTCCTGGTCTTCGGCACGGGCTGGGGCCTCGCGGCCGAGGTCATCGCCCGGGCCGACGACGTGCTCGAGCCGATCCGCGGCACGAGCGGGTACAACCACATCTCCGTGCGCAGCGCGGTGGCCATCATCCTTGACCGGCTGCGCCACGACCGCTAAGAGAAGCGGGTTCCCATGAATCCGATCGACCGCATCGAGGCGGAGCAGCTCCGCAAGGACGTCCCGCCCTTCAAGCCGGGCGACACCGTGCGGGTGCACGTGCGCGTGGTCGAGGGCGACAAGGAGCGCATCCAGGTCTTCGAGGGAACCGTGATCAGGCGCAGCGGCGGCGGCAGCCGCGAGATGTTCACGGTCCGCAAGACGTCGTACGGGGTGGGTGTGGAGCGCACCTTTCCCGTCCATTCGCCACGCGTCGACCGCCTCGAGGTGGTCGCGCGCGGGGCGGTGCGCCGGGCGAAGCTCTACTACCTGCGCGAGCGCATGGGTCGGGCCGCGCGCGTCACCGAAGAGGCGAGCAAGGGCTGACGCGCGGCGCGCGCGTCACTTTGCAGCTGCGGGGGCGTCGGGCCGCTGGCCCCCCATGCGGGAGTTGCCGTCGAAGGTGGCCCCCTCCTGAACGACGAGGCACTTCGTCTCGACGTCGCCGAAGAGCCGTCCGCCGGTGCAGATCTCGACCCGGCTCGCCTGCCGCACCTCGCCGCGGATCTCGCCGAGGACGATGAGCTTCTCCGCCTGCACGCTCGCGTGCACGATGGCCTGGGGACCGACCACCAGGAGGTCGGTGGCCCGCACCTCGCCCTTCAGCTTCCCCTCGATCCGGGTCGGGACCGTGAAGGACAGCTTGCCCGTCACCTCGGCGTCGGGCCCGAGCGACACCCGGACCTCCTGCCACGCGTTTCCGTTCACTGGCTTTGCCTCTGCCATCCCTCGCTCCTCCTAGCCGTCGGCCGTCGACACACCCTCCGCCGGAAACACGTGACAGGCGACCGCGTGGCCGCCGCGCCCGGTCTCGAGAGGCGGCGTCTCCCGCCGGCACACCTCCAGGGCGTGCCCGCAGCGCGGGTGGAAGGCGCACCCGGGCGGTGGGCTGACCGGACTCGGCACGTCACCTCCCAGCGTCATACGTTGCTTCCTCCGTCGCGGATCGGGGACGGGCACCGCTGACAGAAGGGTGCGAGTATAGGGATGTCGGGGGTTCCTGTAAATCTCTTCGCGCGGCCCGCATTCGACGATCCGGCCGAGGTACATGATCGCCACCCGGTCGCTCACGTGCTCGACGACGCGGAGGTCGTGCGCGATGAAGAGCAGCGTGAGACCGAGCCGCCGCTGCAGGTCCTGCAGGAGATTGAGGATCTGGGCCTGGATGGAGACGTCCAGCGCCGACACGGCCTCGTCGGCGACGATGAAGCGCGGCCCGACGGCGAGCGCGCGGGCAATGCCGATCCGCTGCCGCTGCCCGCCGCTGAACTCGTGCGGATAGCGCTTGCCCGCGTCGGGAGGCAGGCCGACGAGCTCGAGCAGCTCCGCGACGCGCGCGCGTCGTTCGCGGCGCGTCCCGACTCTGTGGATGGCGAGCCCCTCGCCCACGATGCCGGCGACGCGCATGCGCGGATTGAGCGAGCCGTAGGGGTCCTGGAAGATGATCTGCATCTGGCGGCGCATGGCGCGCAGCTCGCGCGGCGAGAGCGCCAGCAGCGAACGCCCGTCGAACCGGACGTCGCCGGCGGTCGGCTCGAGCAGCCGGAGCATCAGGCGGCCGAGCGTCGACTTGCCGCACCCCGACTCGCCGACCAGGCCGAGCGTCTCCCCCGCGCGGATGGCGAGCGACACCCCCTCCACCGCGTGCACCCAGGCGCGCGCGCGGCCGAAGAGGCCGCCGCCGAGCGGGTAGCGCTTGTGGAGGTCGCGGACCTCAACCAGGGGGGCAAGGTTCATCATACCCGGATGCAGGCGGCCGCGTGGCCGCGGGCCTTCTCCTCGAGCGGCGGATCCTCCGCGGCGCAGCGGTCGATCGCCTTCGGGCAGCGGTCACGGAAGTGACAGCCGCTCGGCAGGTGCAGCAGGTCCGGGACCTGCCCGGGAATCGCCTCGAGCCGGCTGCGCCGCTCGCCGCCGAGGCCGGGCATCGAGCGCAGGAGCGCCTGCGTGTAGGGGTGGAGCGGGCGCTCGAAGATGTCGAGCACGGAAGCATGCTCGACGATCCGGCCGGCATACATGATCGCCACCTCGTCCGCCTGCTCGGCCACCACCCCGAGGTCGTGCGTGATGAGGACCACCGCCATGCCGTGGCGCTCGCGCAGCGTGCGCAGGAGATCGAGGATCTCCGCCTGGATGGTGACGTCGAGCGCGGTGGTGGGCTCGTCGGCGATCAGCACGCGCGGCTCGCACGAGATGGCGATGGCGATCATCACCCGCTGCCGCATGCCGCCCGAGAGGCGGTGCGGGTAGTCGCGCGCGCGGCGCTCGGGCTCCGGAATGCCGACCTCGTCGAGCAGCTCGACGGCGCGGCTCCACGCGGCCCGGCGGCCGACGCGCCGGTGCAGCCGGATGGCCTCGGCGATCTGGCTGCCGACGGTGAAGACCGGATTGAGCGAGGTCATCGGCTCCTGGAATATCATCGCCAGGCCGGCGCCGCGGACGGCACGCATCTCGCGCTCGGGCAGGCGCAGCAGATCGCACCCCTCGAGGCGCACGTGCCCGCCGACGATCCGCCCGGGCGGAGGCACGAGCCGCATGAGGGAGAGCGCGGTCATCGTCTTGCCGCAGCCCGACTCGCCGACCAGGCCGAGCACTCGGCCGCGCTCGAGCGCGAGCGACACGCCGTCGACCGCGCGCACCACTCCCTCCTCCAGGGCGAAGACCGTACGGAGGTCGCCCACCTCGAGGAGCGGTCGCGCGGCAGCGGGCTCGACGGGCGCGCCGGCGGTCATGGCCGCGTCACCGCCGCCTCGAGCGGCACGACACGGCCGGCGGGCGGCGGGGCGAAGAGCGCGGCGTCGACGGCCGCGTTCGGCTCGGCGGCCTCGTAGACGACGCTCGCCCGCGCGTTCCGGTCCGCGGCGGCGATCTCGAGCAGGCGGGGGAAGCCGTCGCGGAAATCGGCGAAGGCGACGTGCAGCGCGGCGCCGTCGCGGTGGGTCTCGTCGGCGCCGACGAGGCGCAGCGGGTCGCCGGTGAAGCGCAGCCGCTGGCTGCCGTCGGCGAGCGGGACGGTCAGCTCGTACTCGCCATCCGGCGTCGCGCGGAGCGCCGGCGGCCCGGCCGGCGTGCGGCGGGGCGCCGTGCCGAGCAGGATGTCGACGACGTCGGGCACGCTGGCCGGCGCGCCGAGAAAGCGCGCCAGGTTCGCCGGTGTCGCGGCGCCCTCGTAGCGGGTCCCTTCGCCGGCGGGGTAGGCCCACAGGAGCGTCCCGTCGGTCCCGACGGCGAGCGCCAGACCGAAGGGCGAGAGGACGTCGATGCGCACGCTGGTCGGCCGGCGTACGAGGAACGCCTCGCGTACCCACATGCCCTTGAGTCCCGCCCGCAGGCGGGCGCGCGCCCGGAGCGACTGCACCGCGGTGCGCCGCGCCGAGAGCTCCTCGAGGAGACCGGCCGCCGTGGCGGGCAGCAGCGGGCGGGGCCGCCGCATGCCCGGCAGGCAGCCCGCGAGCGACAGGAGCCCGACGAGCACGGCCGCGGCCCAGCGGGCCCGCGAACGGGGGCGGGCCCCGGGCGCCGGCTCAGAGCGGCGCGCCCTCCGCCCGGACACTGCTTTCCAGGACGTGGATCTTGCTCTTGAGCCGGCCCACCTGGGCGGTTTCCTTCGCGCGCGCGAGCGCGTCGCGGTAGATGCGCAGCGCGTCCGTGGGGTGCCCGGCGCGGCTGTAGGCGTCCCCCAGATGCTCCGCCACCGTGGGGTCGTCGCCGGCGAGCTCGACCGCACGCTCGAGGTGCTCCACGGCGCGCCGGTAGTCACCCCGCTGGTAGTACACCCACCCGAGGCTGTCGACGTAGAAGCCGTCGTCGGGCTCGATCTCGAGCGCCCGACGGATCAGCTTCTCGGCCTCGTCGAGGCGGACCCCCATCTCGGCGTAGGTGTAGCCCAGGTAGTTGAGGGCAGCCGCGTTCTTCGGGTTGAGCTCGACCGCCCGCCGCATCTGCTCGAGGGTGCGCTCCTTCTCGTTCGCCTCGTCGTACGCCGCGCCGAGCGTGAAGTGGTAGCGGTCGTTGTCGGGGAAGCGTGCCACCATGCGCTCGAGCAGCTCGATGGCGCTCTTCAGGTCCTTCTCCTCCCGGTAGAGCGAGGCGAGGTAGCCCATCAGCTCGGGGTCGTCCGGCTTTACCGCGAGCGCGGCCCGGATCTCCCGCACGGCCTCGGGCAGGTCCTCCTTCTGGAGGAGGTAGGCGCGGCGGATGCGCGCGTCGACGTAGTAGTCCGAATCCGGCGGGATCTTCCCGAACTCCTCGAGGGCCCGCTTCGTCTCGTGGCGCTCGGCGTAGACCGAGCCCAGGTAATAGCGAACGACCCAGCTCGTCGGCTCCGCGGCGAGCACGAGGTTGAACTCGGTCGCGGCGCGGTCGAGGTCGCCCTTCTCGAAGTAGATGAGCCCCATCTTGATGCGCGCCTCGCGCGGGTCGCCGGTGGTCTGCTCCAGGGCCTGGAACTGGTTCAGCGCCTCGTCGAACTTCTTCTGCCCGGCGTAGATGCCGGCCAGCCGCCGGCGCACGGGCACGCTCTGCGGGTTGAGCGCCAGGATGCGCTGGTAGAGCTCGATGGCCTTGTCGGTCCGGCCCTGCAGCTCGTACGTGACCGCGAGGTCGGTCAAGATCAGCTCTGACTGCGGCCCGAGCTTGAGCGCGTCCAGATATGCATGCTCGGCCTTGTCGAGCTGCCGCGCGGCGGCATAGATGCGGCCGAGGTAGTAGTGCGCGAGCACCGACGTGGGGTTCCGCGCCAGGAGCTTCCTGAGCGTCGCCACCGCCCGCTCGGTGTCGCCCCGCTTCCCGAGGAGGGCGGCGAGATAGAGGTACGCCTCCTGATTACCCGGATCCCGGGCGAGCAGGCGCTCGTAGGTGGCCGTCGCCTCGTCGTCTCGGCCGAGCGAGGAGAGCACGCCGGCGAGCAGCTCGAGCCCCTCGGCGTTCTCCGGGTCCGCCTGCACCGCGGCCGTGCTCTGCTGGAGCGCGCGCTCGAGCTGGCCCGTCCGCACGTAGAGCGTCGCCAGGCGCCGGCGGAGCAGCGCGGTGTCGGGATCGGCGGCGACGGCCTGCTCGAACTCGCGGACGGCCGTGTCGGCGTCGCCCAGCGAGATGGCGACCTCGCCGCGCAGGAAGTGGCCGAGCGCGCCCGCCTCCGGCGGGAGCTCGACCCGCGGCCCGTGCCGCCGGTCGCCGGCGAGCGGCCCGGGCCAGGGATGCTTGAGGCCCGCGCAGCCGTACGCCAGCTGAAGCACAAGAGCCAGCCTGACTGCGAAGCTGGTGCGGGCCATCGGAGTCGTGGGACTACCATGGCCGACGCGCTCCGGCAATTCAAACGGCGACACGAGGCAAAGCCGCACCCGCGGCGCCGCGCCCGTGCCGCTAGCGCCGCCCCCGGAGCCGCGCCGCGCGCGCCGGCGTCCCCTGCGACGCGCCGATCCAGATCACGCCGCCCCGGAAGTGCTCCTTCTTCCAGATCGGCACGGTCTCCTTCAGGCGATCGATCAGCCAGTGGCACGCCGCGAAGGCCTCGGCACGATGCGCCGCCGAGACCGCGATGGCGACGCTCGCCTCGCCGACCGGCACGACGCCAACCCGGTGGGCTGCGGCGACCTTGCGGAGCGGCCAGCGTCGGGCGGCCTCCTTGCCGAGCGCGCGCATCTCGCGCTCCGCCATGGCCGTGAACGCCTCGTACTCCAGGCGCACGACCCGCCGCCCACCGTTCTCGCTGCGTGTCGTCCCGAGGAAGGTGACCACCGCGCCGGCGCGCGGGTCGGCGACGGCGCGGACCAGCCGTGCGAGGTCGATCGGGACGTCGGTCACCCGGAACATGGCTGCGGTCAGAACACGAACTTCACGGCGTGTGGCTCGACCTTCGACGCGCACGAGGTGCCGCAGCGCTGGCAGACGTACTCGTGCTTCTCGCCCTCCGGCAGCACGAGCAGCAGCCGTTTGCGCACGGGCATCGCCTGGCGGCAGCGAGGGCAGTGGAGCAGGCTCGCCTCCAGCGACCCGTAGCCCTCCGGCTCGCGGCGCCGGCGCGGCGGACCACCGAGCATGGCTCGGAATCTAGCGTGCGGGTCGAACCCCGGCAATGGTGCCGCGCGCGGGTTGCACGGCCGGGGCGGCGCCCGATATGGATCTGGTCGCGTGCCGACCGTCTACATCGAGACCTACGGCTGCCAGATGAACGTCGCCGACACCGAGCTGGTGCTCGGCCATCTCGCGGCGCACGGCTACCGGCAGACCGCCGGCCCCGATGGGGCCGACGTGATCCTCCTGAACACCTGCGCCATCCGCGAGCACGCCGAGGAGCGCGTCATCGGCCGGCTCGGCGAGCTCGCGCGCTACAAGCGGCGCCGCCCCGACGTGCGGCTCGGGGTAACGGGCTGCATGGCGCAGCACCTCCGCGAGCGCCTGCGCGAGCGCGCCCCTCACGTCGACCTGCTGGTCGGGCCCGACGGCTATCGCCGCCTCCCCGAGCTGCTCGGCGCCGGCGATGCACACCCCCACGTCGCGCTCCGGCTCGACCCCGAGGAGACCTACGCCGACCTGCCCGTGGCGCGCGAGGCCGGCGTGCGGGCGTGGGTCACGGTGATGCGCGGCTGCGACCGGTTCTGCACGTTCTGCATCGTGCCGTACGTGCGCGGTCGCGAGCGGAGCCTCCCCGGCCCGGTGCTGCTCGAGCAGGTCCGGGCCCTCGCGGCCGCCGGAGTGCGCGAGGTCGTCTTCCTCGGCCAGACGGTCAACGCCTACCACGACGGCGCGTGGGACTTCGCCGAGCTCGTCCGCCGCAGCGCCGGCGTGCCGGGCATTGTCCGCATCCGGTTCACCTCACCCCATCCCTCGGAGATGAGCGAGCGGCTGATCGACGCGATGGCCGAGTGCGACGCGGTCGCGCCGCAGCTGCATCTCCCCGTGCAGTCGGGCTCCGATCGCGTGCTCGCGCGCATGCAGCGCGACTATCACGTCGCCGAGTACGAGGCGCTGGTCGCTCGGCTGCGGGCGCGCGTGCCCGGCATCGCGCTCTCGACCGACGTCATCGTCGGCTTCCCGGGCGAGGACGAGGCGGACTTCGCGGCCACCGAGGCGCTGCTGCGGCACGTGCGCTACGACTCGGCCTTCCTCTTCAAGTACTC
>Ga0209470_1000007_pt1 | contig 134840 bp, 100 predicted proteins | sample GraSoiAngelo_125_FD_185882 | JGI IMG/M metagenome (GOLD analysis project Ga0209470, IMG submission 185882) | Grasslands soil microbial communities from the Angelo Coastal Reserve, California, USA - 14_0927_05_40cm (SPAdes) (version 2) | ecosystem: Environmental > Terrestrial > Soil >... | reverse complement strand
AAAAAGCGGTAAAGGCCCTGGGATCTGATCGCACGCCGGTAGTCGTCGCTGTTTGACGGGACTTGATGCGGGAGCGAATGGGGCGCCTCGGCAACATATCCGGCAAGGAAGCGACGCGCGCCTTCGGCAAAGCGGGCTGGCAAGTCATGGGGCAGGTGGGAAGTCACGTGGTAATGACGAAATCCGGAGTGCGGGCGAATCTCTCGATCCCGCAGCACAAGGAGCTATCCACTGGAACGCTACGAGCGTTGATCCGCGCGGCAGGAATGACGGTTGAAGAATTTCTAGCACTTCTTTGAAGCCTCGCCGGCAAAGCCTTTCCTCATTTCTCGTCACCTGCTGCTTCAGCGCCCGTAAGAGCACGCAACGCGAACGAAAACAGTATGAAGAAGAAAACTGAGAAACGAGAACGGCGTGACGAACTGCGTCGGGAGTACGGCCTCTCTAAATTGAAAGGCGGCGTCCGCGGCAAATATACTGCGCGCTATCGCACAGGAATCCCGCCCCCGTTGCACTCAGTCGCCTTGATAGCGAAGCTACGGCGAAACGAAGCATTGAATACTACCGAAAGATTGCAACAGGGAGTAAGTTCTTCTAGAAACAAATAATCTCGTAAACAACAGAATATATTTGACTTACACTATATAGTTCATCCTGACTATAGCACCCTCTCACCTAGTAACATTCCCACTTTACATTTTGAGCTAACTCCATTACTCTTTCTGGGACTTCAGAGGGAGCAAGATATGACTGACTTTTTCGAAGAACTAAAGATCAGATTTGCAGATGCCCAGAAACGCCTCGTAGCTCAGCAGCAAGAAATGCAAGCAGTACAAGCTCGCTATCAGGCTGTTGCGCAGGAATTCAACAGCTTGCAACTTCTGTTGAATGTTGAGGCTGGCAAACCTGAAAATAACCCTGCCGCCGGTACAGCAGAGGCCGCTGCAAATGCTAACGCAATAACCGTGGGCGCGAGTACGTCTGGACGAGCTGCACCGCCGTTAGCCACTGATATCAATAAAACAGACATGGTTCGAGAGCTGCTCCGGCAGCATCCCGCTGGAATAACTCCGACTGACTTATGGAAACAGGTTAAGACTCGAATGACCCACCGAGCATATTTGTACAGCATTTTGAAACGGCTCAAAGACAAAGACGAAGTCATGGTCCGACGCGGAAAATATATCGCGAAAATGGTGCCGAAACCTGAGGAGGGGAAAGAACAACCAATTTTGCACTAAGAAAGACCAGCGGCTGGCGAACCTTAGAGGGAGCCACCAGCCGCTGATCTCCATGATCTTGGGGACGTGGCCGAGTGGTCTAAGGCACCTCACTGTTAATGAGGCGGCAGAGGTGGGGTACATCCACCAAAGCCCGTAGGTTCGAATCCTATCGTCCCCGCCAACTCGGACCGACGAGAGACCCCTATCTTGTGGAACGGAGGCTCCAAGTGTTTTTGTACTACATTCGCGAGTTACCAGCAAGTGAAAGTTGCGGGCGAGCGGCCCATCCTTGGGAGCTTGCAAGGGTGGGGCTGTCTTCGCTAGCCTCTTTGTTTCTATGAACTTTGGCTCGGCTCCCGGATTGCAATTCCCTCTTCTAGTTTCTGCCTTCGAATCTCCAGCTTTCCTTCCCTCTAACTCCTCTCTCCCGACCTTATAGGCAGTATAAATCTATTTATTGACGCGGACGTGCAGCGGATGTAGCCTAGCCGTATTTCACGGCCCCGTTACAGACTCTGGAAAACTTCCGTCATTTCACTTGTGAGCGCAGTAGTTCTCGCGCTTACCGTCAACGTCAACAAGGTGCGGTGCCCCGTGAAAACTCTCAATAGAGAGGAGACTGACATCGTGGACAAAGAGCATGAACAGCTGGACTCCGCGGCAGCCGAGACGAAGCCATCGAAGCGTGCCGAGGAAAGTGCCTCCAAGCAGCCAAAATCCCCAGATGCGCTGGACACCATCGAGAAAAGAGCCGTAGAGCAGGCAGAATCCTCGCAGGATCCGGACTTCACAGCCAAAGCCCTGGACATCGCGAAGACCGTGAGCGAAATGCGCAAGCTGAGAAGTGAGACAGAAAAGATCACTTTAGATGCTAACGAAGCCTCACGCGAACATAAGGCTGCGGCCACAAGATATTATATGACAATCCTGACGACGACTTCCGCAGTCGCGCTGGCAGCAGCAACCCTGGGTTTTCAAATCTGGCAGCAACGTTCCAACACTGAACTTCAAACAGACACGCAGAAACTTCAAATAGATGCAAATGAAGACTCGCAATGGCGCGACACAGTCAAGACCTTGAACAGCCCGGGCACAACACTCGTCAGTGCTTTTGAAATGGGCAGTTTTTTCTATTCGAAACACCATTCGATGCAAGCACGAAACATTGCCGCCACCTTGTTGCCAACCCTTGACAATCCAGACGCGTTCGACACCGTCCTTTTTGACATGCTCGATTACGATGACGCGTCGAACGGTAGGCATATCATCGCTATCTCGAGAACCGTTTTTAATTCCCAGTTGGACCTGTATGGAATCAACGTAGGGATGAAGCAGCCATTGCGACTTGATTTTCCAACTCTCAAGAAAATACTGGGCGATGATGAACCTCCCAATTTCATCAGCCAGGATGTGGCCAGCCGCAAGAGAGCGTCGGTGGCCCCCTGGATGCTCGATAGCGTCAGCGCTGCCCTGCTTGACCTTTGGCTCACGAAGAAAGCCACTCCAGGGAAAGATCTGGGCGGAATTGTCCTCGAGAACGGCAACTTTAATGGGTTGGACTTTTCGCACATCGACCTGAAAGGTGGAGCTTTCTATAACGCTACCTTCACGGGAGCAAACTTTGCGGGGACGGACTTCACAAGGAGATTGATTTCACATGCGAACGTGGCCGGGGCTGATCTCAGCGGGGTCGTGGACTTCTCGGAAAGCAAGTGGGAACTCACGAATTGGTGGGATGCAAAATGCCTCTCCGAAGTACTGCTTCACTACCTTGAGAATAATGATGCCACAGCGAGTTCGGAAAATAAGGCTAAGGCGCATGCGATCTCATGTCACTAACAACATGGTTGCGAGCAGGCTACCACTGGATTCGCGGGTGGCCTACTTTTTCGAGTTTAGCTATTGAAACGTGGGCTATTCTTCACCTAGCCTTCTCTAGCCTCTTTGTTTCTATGAACTTGACTCGGCTCCCAGGCTGCAATCTTCTCTTCTTCTAGTTTCTGCCTTCTAGTTTCCCATTTTTGCCTTGCTGTAAGTCCTTTCCTATCAGTCCTATAAAGTAATCATTGACAAAGTATATTAATATGCTATAATGGGTTTATTGAGTCCGGCACGACTCCTCCGTCTGCCCGCCACAGCCCAGGGTGCCCCACGAACCATGTGCGCCTTTTGCATCCCCGTTTCCGTACCGGGGCTCGCCCCCCAAGCCGTCCTTCTAACTGGTTCAGTGTCGTTGTGCCTCCGGCAGATCCCCTCCCCAGCAGAACGAACAAGTCGAATTTGCGTCACTTCCCACCCTCGCCTTAAGTCCTTTAGCTGCAACACTTATCAATCTCTTCGCAAAAGTACTGCAAACAAACGACTTACAGTTTTGCTAAACCTTTTAGATGCAACACTTACAAAAAACATAGGGGGTGGGGTCCAGTTATTGTTAACTAGAATCTCTAAGATCTCAGCGTGGTTGTTTTTGCTTCGAGGGGGATCGCGGCGGCTCTCCGAGATAGTACGGCGCGCTCACGGTGAAGATGCGCTCGTTGCCGCGCACCAGCAGCATCCATTCCAGCAAGCGGCCGCTTCTGCCACGGAGTTATTGGGGCGCAATCTCCTTAGGGCTGGAGAAAATGACGGCGAGCGCCCACAGATTGAGGCCGAACGTGAGGACGTGAAGGACGTCGTTGACTCCCGACCAGCGGGAGACGGTCAGAAATATTTGCTGGAGTTGAGCGGCATTGGTGCCCGCGTCCCGCAAAGCGAACATCTCCGGGAGAATGAGCGCGCGAGTGACGGTCGCCCAAACAATCGCCAGCAGGGCCGCGGCGTGGATGGGAAAGCGGCGCGAACCGCGCGCGGTACGGTCCAGGCGAAAGGCGAGCGCGGCGGAAACCGTGAAGAGCAGCGCCGCAAGGCCGAGCACAGGATAGAAAAGAGCTCCAATCCCGACATTTTCTGCGCGCGTGAAGTTTGCCCAGGGAATGACGCCGAGGCGTTCCCACGCCGGCAGCAGGACGAAGGCTCGGTTGGCGGTCACGCCCGCTTGCAAGCCGCCGAAAAGGGCGGCGCCAAGCGCAAGACCTTTGGTTGAGGAAGAAGCCATCGGGTTGACCTCCCTTGGAACGGAATGAGCGTTCTACAGGGAGTTTACGAGGCGAAGGAAGCAAGGGTTACAGCGGTAGGTTCCGGAATCGACTCAGCGGCTCCGCTTACGGGGGTTTCATTTTGGCAAACCGGCAAACATTTTGTGGACACGGATTTGGTTTTGCTCTTACTATTTTGCTGGGTGGGCGCCGTGCCCAGCGTGCGCACTTCCCGGGGAACCTCATGTTCAACCATTTCAACGCACAGGGGGGAAGCGCTGATGGCGCAGTCGCAGCACGCTACATCATCATTCCACAAGCCGCTCCCATATCTCTCACCCGGGCAAATCAAGGAAATCTGCGAAGCGGGCGAGAATTACATATCGGAGCAACGAAGCCGGTTTTTGGGGCGCGGCGCAAACTTGTCGCGCGGACAAATATCCAGGCTGTCCGCATTTTTCCGGTCCGACTTACTGAACTCGATCCGGCTGTTCGTTCTGGAAGACGATCGAGTTCCTAATCCACCGTTTTATCCCACGCTGCGCGCGATGGGCTTTGCCAGCCTGCCCGATTTTGCGCTGATGGCGGCGGCGACCTTCAGAGATGTAATCGTTTCGTACGAAGCGTGCTCCGAGGGAGTGCTTTTCCATGAGCTGGTGCATGCAGAGCAATATCGCCAGCTCGGCGTGGGCCGCTTCGCGGAACTGTACATTCGCGGATTTCTTTCCGGCGGCGGCTACGACGGGATCCCGCTGGAGGTCAACGCGTACTCGCTGGGGGCGCGCTTCGAGGATCGCCGCGAGGCGCACTTTTCCGTCGAGGCGGAAGTTTCGTCGTGGATTAGACGGCGCGCGTTCTAGTTTTGGAGGACGAATACGGACAAAGGCGCAGGCTTTAGAAATTGAGCACAAGAAGACGGAGGATCTATTTTCTTGGCCCGTGGGGTCCCTTATGTTTGAGGAGAAGGGGGATCATCCATATGTCGAACAAGATGTATGCGCTCGCGGTATGCCTGGTTTTTGCGGGTGTGTGCGCCGCCAAAGAGCACGACTACCAAAAAGGGACTTTGCTGCGAATGGACTCGACATCCTGCGGGATGCAGGAAAAGGGATCGAAGTCCTTGACTGGTGAATTGCTGGGCACGGACGCGCAAAGCAAGAAAACTCAGGAAGTGCTTTGCCAGGAATATGTGCTCCAGACCGAGCGGGTGGTCTACCGGATTCGCCCGAAGGACGACAAGCACCCGGTGCTGCTGCCGATCGGGGAGACGGCGCATTTCCGGATTCATAAGGATAAATTGATTCTGAAAGTGGCGGAAGGCGGCGACGATAAAGAGCGGGAATACATTGTGGTGTCCATGACGCCGCGACAGGATGCTCCGCAGCAGGCAGCGAGCAAAAACTAGGTCACGTTTCAAAGAGATTGAGAGAAACGGCGCTCCGACGCGGTCGGGGCGCCGTTTTGTCTTATGAGTGCAGCGGAAAAAGGCGAAGAAAAAGATTTAACGCAGAGGTCACAGAGTTTGCAGACGACACAGAGTAGAGAGATTTCTCTCCACGCAGGCCGACCGCCCCGATTCGGAATCGGGCGAGAAGAAAAAATCGGCCTGCTTCGCTCGAAATGACGGGCTTGGGAGGCACTATGGCGCGTGTGCGGCGGGGACGCCGAGGTCGGCAATGTTGTCGCCTTTTTTGAGCGAAGGAACGGCGTTGACGTGGAGGACTATCCCGGAGACGGGGGCGCGAGGCTCGGCGATAACTTTGCCGACATAGTCGGTGATGGTGCCGAGTTTCATTCCGGCGGAGACGTAGGCGCCGCGCTTGACGAGGGGATACCAGATGCCGGGGCCCTCGGCGAGAACGTCGACTAGTTTTTCAATCCAAACAGGATTTTCGATGGTGTGCGGCTCGCCTGGAAGCATTCTGAGCGCGCGCATGGTGCTGAGGGTGCCGTTGACGAGGAGAGCGACGTCATCGGACTCGACTGTGCCGGCGTGCCCGGCTTCGACAACGATGGAAGGCTTGCCGCGGATGGAAGCCGTGTTATCGAGATAACGGGTGGCGGCGGGATCGGTGGGACGTTCGCGCCAGATGATAATGTGATCGAGGCCGAAGGCGAGGACCATTTCCTTGGAGGTGCGGTCCTGGGCCTCGCGGCCAGTGGGGCCCCAGTAGGCGTAGGGGCGAAGGCTCTCGTCGAGGTCGCCGCCATGATAGTCGATGAGGTAGTCGCAGCGGTCAACGATTTCCTTGGTGATGAGGTAGGAGGCGCGCTCGGTTTGCGTGCCATCGGCTTTGCCGGGGTAAAACCGGTTCATGCTTTTGTTGTCGACGGGATTGACGTGGGGGACTTTTTGTTCGAAGGACTGAATGTTGATGAGCGGAACGAGGATGACGGTGCCCGTGACTTGCGCGGGGTCGAGAGCGGCGATGAGTTTTTCGATGGCGATGATGGAGACGTATTCGGTGCCGTGCGCGCCGGAGACGAGCGCGAGGACTTTGCCGGGCTTGGCGCCGTTTACGACGACGATGGGAATGCTGGTGGACGCATCGACGCCGGCGGGGACTTCGAGAGCGCCGGCGGATTTTTCGCCGGGAGCGGCGGAGGCGGTGCCGACTGTGAATTTAGATTGCGCCGAAACGGGCATACAACAAAACGAAACGAGAAACAGGGCGCCAAAAATCGAATCACGGAGACGCATCATTCACCTACGGCTTTCGTCGCAGTCACCGATGGCTCCGACGGGCGCGGCGGCGTGGAGTCGCCTTTGACGTAGTGGGCGTACCAGGCGAGGTAGCGCTCGAGGCGGTCCTTGATGTGAGACGGAGTGGTGAAGCCGTGAAACTCGCCCGGGTAGACGACGAGCTCGGTGGTGCGGCCCAGGCTCTTTAGCGCCTGGTACATCTGCTCGCCACCGATAATGGGAACGTTCCAGTCAACGTCGCCGCCCATGAAAAGGGTGGGCGTAGTGATGTTGTTCACGCGATAGTAGGGAGAGATTTTTTCCCACACGGTTTTGTTTTCCCAGGGACGGCCCAACTCGGAGTCGTAGTCTCGAATGTATTGGTCATGGCCGTAGCCGCTGGTCATCAGCGCAATGCCGGCGCCAGAGATGGCAGCTTTGAAGCGCGTGGTCTGGGCGATGATGAAGTCGGTGGACATGCCTCCGTAGGACCAGCCGCCCACACCGAGCTTGTCGGGATCGGCAATGCCTTGCGCAACGGCGTAATCGACCATAGCCATGTCGTCCTGAAAATCCTTGTTGCCCCAGTCGGCAAAAATGGCTTCGCAGAATTTTTGGCCGTAGCCGGAAGAGCCGCGCGGATTGGGAAGAAGAACGGCGTAACCGTTGGCCGCGTAGAGCTGCGCGAGATGGTAGAAGGAAGCGGAATATTGGCCGACCGGTCCGCCATGGGGATTGAGCAGCGTGGGGACTTTTTTGCCGGGAGTGTAGTCGACCGGTTTGTAGAGATATCCGGCGACGGAAGTGTCGTCCTTGCTTTTGAAATGAACGTAATCGGCTTGGGCGAGACGCAGTTGCGAGAAGAGCGCATCGTTCGTCTTTGTGAGTCGAGTGAGATCCTTTTCATTCGAAAGAAAGATTTCGTCCGGGCGATCGAGAGTGCTGATTTGCGCGGCGATCGCGCCGTCTTTGCTGAGCGAATAAGAGGCCACAACAAGGCGACCGCCGATGGGGCGCGTGACTTCACCACCGCTGATGGCGATGCGGCAGAGATTTTCTGTGCCGTCGTCGTCTGCAATGAAGTAGATGGAGCGGCCGTCGGCGGAGAAACACGGGCGACGGATGCTGCGGTCGAATGCCAGAGTCAGAACTTTCGCCTCGCCGCCGGAGGAAGGAGCGATGGCGAGATGATGAGTGGCGTAGATCATGGCCTTCATGTCGATTTCGCTGATGAAGGCGATCCATTTGCCGTCGGGTGACCAGGCGGGCGAACGGTCAGGACCGGGATTGGTGGTGATTTGTGTGAGGTGCGCGCCCTTGTCGGTGTTGTTGGCCGCGACGACCCAGATGTCCGAATTGTAAGTGGCGTCGGGATCGGGAGTGGAGCGATTGCTGGCGAAAGCGAGTGATTTGCCGTCCGGTGACCAGGCGGGCTCGGAATCGTCGAAGTCGCCAGAGGTCACTTGCGTACTTTTTTTCGAGGCGACGTCGAAGACGTAGAGATGGGTGCGGCGGCGGTCGAGATAGCCGACGGTGTCGCGCTTGAACTGGAGACGATCAATCACGAAGGGCGGCGGAGTTTTGGGTTTGGCAGCGGCGGTGGGCTTGTCTTTGTCCTTGTCTTTGGCAGCTTCCAAGTCCTCCGGCTTGGGATCGCGAAGAACGAGAACCAAGCGAGTGCTGTCCGGAGACCATTCGAAATCGTCAACACCTTGAGGAATATCGGTGAGGTGAGCGGCTTCGCCACCAAGGCGATTGAGAAGCCAGACCTGGGTTTTGCCATTATTTCGGGCGGAGAGGAAGGCAAGGTACTTGCCGTCAGGGCTCCAGCGAGGATGCGAGGAGGAGACGCCTTCGGCGGTCAAGGAGATGGGATCTCCGCCGTGCGTGGAAACCATCCAGAGGCGCTGCTCGTTCTTGTCTTCCTTGAGCATGCGCGTGCGCACGGCGTAAACGACCCACTGGCCATCGAGACTGATCTCGGGTTGCGAGACATCGCGAATCTGGAAGTAGTCGTCAATGGTGATGTTGCGTGGAGCGGCAGAGGCAGGCTTCGGCGCGGATTCCTGAGCGCGGATGCGTAGCCACGGAAACAAAACAAGAGACGCGAGGGCTAGACAGCGAAAGGTTTTCATGCGGCAAAACTCCTCAGAAGAAAAATGGAGTGCGATCCGGGGGCGTAGTGTAGCAGAGGGAGAGACAGAGGATGTTTGAAAAAATGCGGCGCGTTCACCTGCGAAGGCTCTGCTTGCGACGAGGAGGCGATCCGCTATTCGTAGCGCAGGGCCGTAAGGGGATCGAGTTTGGAGGCGCGACGGGCCGGCAAGAAACTCGCCAGGGAGGCTACCGCGCTCAACAGGATAACGGCCATCACGAGGGTTACGGGATCGCGCGGCTTCAAACCGTAGAGCAAGGATTTGGCAGCTTGCGCCGCGCCCAGAGCCAAGGCAGTGCCAATGACTAGGCCTGCGATTGTGAGGACGCCCGCTTCGCGCAGAATCATTTTGACGACGTCGGCACGCTTCGCGCCGATGGCCATGCGAATGCCAATTTCCCTGGTACGCTGCACCACCATGTAGGAAATGACGCCGTAGAGTCCAATAGCGGCGAGCAGCGCCGCGAGGAAGCCGAAAAAGCCCGAGAGAGTAGCCATCAGTTCATCCTGCAACAGCGAGTTGTGAATTCGCGTCTTTAAAACCCTAAAGTCCAGGTCGATACCGGGATTTACTTCGCCAATGGTTTGTTTCAGCGAGCCCATGAGGGTGGTCAAGGGGAGCGAAGAGCGGATCAGGATTTGATCGTCGGGGCTGGGCTTTTCCTGCTGTGTAGCCGGGAAATACATGAAGGGCAAGAATTCCTCATGCATGTTCTGAAACTTGTTGTCGCCCGTGACTCCCACAATCTCATAGAGAGGGCGAGGCTTTCCCGGCGGTTCGTGTATGCGGAACCTCTTGCCAAGGGGATCGGCGCCTTTGAGAATCTTGCGTACAAACGCCTGATTGACGATGGCGACTTTGACCGAAGTGGCGGTATCGCGGTCATCGAAGTCCCGGCCCGCGAGGAGCGGCGTTCCGATAGTCTGAAAATATCCAGGGCCAAGATAGTTGATCCACGCCACACCGGCGTCCTGGTCGGAACCCTCGTTGATGACGTCGTCATTCCAGGAACTGCCGCCAAACGGCACGAGCATGGCGTTGGCGGCGGATTCGACGCCGGGCATAGCCTGCACATGCTTCAAGATGTCGCGTTTGTATTCCGTAGAGCGTTCCTCGGGGATTTGCAAGCGGCGGAAATCGACGTCAGTGACTAAGATTCCGCTCTGCTGAAATCCGACATTCAGGGTGGTCAAGTTGCGCAGGCTCCGGACAAAAAGCAGCGCGCCCATCAACAGCACAACGGACAGCGCCACTTGCGAGACGACCAGAATGCGCCGGAGGCTAAAGCGCTCGCGGCCTCCCGACATTCCGCGGCTGCCGGATTGCAGCAAGGTGGCAGGCTCCGCGCGCGTGGCACGCACGGCAGGCGCCAGCCCAAAGGAGACAGTGGTCAGCACGGCGAGTGCAGTCGTGAAAGCCAGCAGGCGCCAGTCCATCCCGAGATCTAGGAAGACTTGACTTTGCGGCGTGCTGATGAAGGCGACAAGCAGCCGGCTTATCGCGAACGCCAGAAACAGCCCGCAAATCGTTCCAGCAACTGCGAGCAGGAGGCTTTCAGAGAGCAGATCGCGAATCATTCGCCAACGCGAGGCTCCAAGCGCTCGCCGGATGGTTATCTGTCGTTCGCGAGCACCGGCGCGGGCCAACATCAGGTTCGCCAGGTTCGCGCACGCGATGAGCAAGACCAATCCGGAAATTCCGAGCAGCAACCAAAGAGACGTCTCCGAATCCTCGCGCAACTCCGAAAATCCCGTGCTGGCGGAGAAGGCTCCGAGCTTGTATTCGAGATATTTCTTGACTCCCGCGGCATCGTAAACGGGCGGAATCGTCTCCTGCAGAATCGCGTGGGTCACGGCGTTGATCTGCGCGTTGGCGCGGGCGATGGTCCATCCGGGTTTCAAGCGACCAACGGAGGCGAGCCACCAGGCGTGACGAAGCGTAAGGCGGTTGTTGCGCGGGCTGAGTATGGGCTCGACGCAAATGGGCACAGCCACGTCAAAGGTATCGCCCACTGAGATGCCATTGAAACCAGGAGGCGTGACCCCGACAACTTCGAAGACATTGCCATCGAGCGTTAGGGGCTTTCCAACTATGGATGGATCGCCCGCAAAATTCCGCTGCCAGAACGAGTAGCTGACGTTTGCTCCGGAAGCGCCGCAACCGGGCCGGTCATCTTCTGGACCGAGCAGCCTTCCCAGAATCGGCTCGACACCGAGGACATGAAAGAAATCGCCGCTGACACGGATACCTTTTGCTTTGCGGACCTCCCCGCCGGTGGCCAGATTGAATCGCTGGTCGGACCAGACGGCGATTTCGGCGAACCCCTCCTGGCGCTTGCGGATCTGCTCCCACATGGGAAAGGAGAGCTGGGAATACTGGCTCGAAAACTGGCCGGAACCCCAATGACGGTCGGCAATGCGGATAGTGCCCAACTCCTGGGGATTCTTGACCGGAATGGCGCGGAGGCGAACGGAGTCAATGAGCTGGAAGATGGCAGTGTTGGCGCCGATGCCGAGGGCCAAGGTGAGGATGGAAATGATGGTAAAACCGGGACTCAGGCGAAGAAGGCGAAAGGCGTGGCGAAGGCTTTGCCAGAATGAGGCCATCGAAACCCCCTCGGGAGTATAAGACGACGGAGGGGCAGGAATGTCACGTTGCGCCAGGGAAAAAGGGGGCTGAAGCCCGCCCCTACACGGTCGGTCACTCAAGGTTGTGGGCGCGCGGGCTGCGGCTTGGGCAGGGGCTTGCGCGGGATCATTTCGTCGCGGTTGGCGGTCAGGTAGACGAAGCAAGCGACGATGACGGCCATCTGCTTCATGTCCGGCTCCTGAATGCGCTCGTAGACGTCCATGTTGGAATGGTGAGTGCGCGTGTCGTAGTCCAGAGGATCCTGGATAAATTGAAAACCGGGCAGGCCGACCGCATTGAAGGCCAGGTGATCGGTGCCGCCGGTGTTGCGGATGGTGAGCGTATTCATACCGAGGTCGTGGAACGGTTCCATCCAGGCGGAGAAGACGGGGGCCACCATTTCATTGCCCTGGAGATAGACGCCGCGGATTTTGCCGGTGCCATTGTCAACGTTGTAGTAGGCGTCGAGCTTGGCATGTTCCGGAGAAGGCTTCATTACTTCGGGATCGGCGAAATGCTGCTTGACGTAGGCGCGGGAGCCGAGCAAGCCCTGTTCTTCGCCGGTCCAGAGGCCGATGCGAACGGTGCGGCGCATCTTGAGGCCAGTGGCCTTGAGAATGCGGATGGCTTCGAGCATGACGCCGGAGCCTGCGCCATTGTCGGTGGCACCGGTGCCACCATGCCAGGAATCGAAGTGCGCGCCGAGCATGACGACTTCGTCGGCTTTGCTTTTGTCCGTGCCGGGGATTTCGCCGATGATGTTGAAGGAATTGAGGTCCTCGTCGTAGAACTTGTTTTCGATATCGAGCTGCATGGTGACTTGCACTTTCTTATCGAGCATTCGATAGATGCGGCCGTAGTTTTCGCTGGCGACGGCGACGCGCGGAGGAGCTGGCGGGTCTTTCTCCTTATCGCGGCCGCCTCCTTGCTGAACGAATACGGTTCCGTCGTCGCCGCGAGAAGGCTCGATCCAAGCGGCAACGCCTTCTTCGACGAGAAACTTCTGTATTTTCAGACTCAATTCGCGCTGGGCGCGAAATTGCGCGGCGCGATCTTCAGCAGGCGTAACGGGGACCGGCTGCGTCGCAAGCTCCGCCAACTCGGCATCGGTGTAGCGATGCGCTTGCGGCTCGAAGCGTTCGGGATTTTCGGGGATGGCGGCGGTGAGGACAAACTTGCCTTTCAGTTGGCCGCGATATTTTGCGATGTCTTCCTCTTTCAAGATTGGCGCGAGAACGGCTGCGGCGGTTACGGGACCGTTGGTGCCAGGTGTCCAAGCCTTCGGGTAGGCAATCAGAGGAAATGGGCGCGGCGACATTACCTGAGCGGAAAAGCGTTCGTTGGACCAGCCTCGGCCGAACGGCCCCCAAGGCTCGAGGTGGACGTTGGCGAGCTGCCATTCCTTCATCTTGCCGGTGGTCCAGGCCGTTGCCTCCTTGATGTCCGGGGAGTTCGTCAAGCGGGGGCCGTAGACATCAGTCAGGTAGCTCATGATTTCCATTACTTTGGAATTGTTGAAGCCTTCGTCCTTGATCTGATGAATCGCGGACAGCTCCGACTGGCTCGGGGCCTGTGCCGCCAAGGGCAAAACGATTAAAGAGACGACGAATACCGCTAACGCGCTCGCATGCTTTCGCACCATCGTCCTCCGACTGTCGTATTTACGTTTCTCGCTTGTCAGGAAATCACCCAGGGAAAGCACTCGCTTTGCATGTGACGCCGTTGATCGCAAATCGGTTTCATTACAATGAGGCTAAACTTGGAAAGGCGCGGCAAACTCCGCCCTACGGGTGGCACGGAAGCGCGCTTGGCGAAACAAAAAATATTTTGCTGAGGCGCATTTTTTCCTTGCATGCGGGGTCGGCTCTTGTATGCTGCGAATGCGAACTCGCTTTATTTTTTGAGAGTGACTGCGAGACGGTTAACGCAGCGGCAAGAGCGAGATTCCCTTAGGAGGACGAGAGTAAAAATTGAGTTCTTTAACGCTTCCCGCCCAGCTACCTGCCCGCGCAATTCCAACACCAAGAAAACCAGCCGTTAAGCTTACGCTCTGGCCGCTGGTGGCTGCCACGTTCTTTATGGTGTCCGGCGGCACTTACGGCACGGAAGAGATCATTCACGGGGCCGGGTACACCCGCGGAATACTGATCCTGCTATTCCTGCCGGTGCTGTGGTGCCTGCCGACGGCGTTCATGATCGGGGAGCTATCGAGCGCGCTGCCGCAAGAGGGCGGCTACTACGCGTGGGTGCGGCGCGGCTTGGGAAACTTCTGGGGCTTTCAGGAAGCGTGGCTATCGCTGGCCGCAAGCATTTTTGACATGGCGATTTATCCGACGCTGTTTGTTTTTTATTTGAAACAGATGTCGCCGTGGTTTGGGCTCGGGAATCATGGAGTCTACGCCGGACTTTTTGTGGTGGCTACTTGCGTGGCGTTGAATCTTGCGGGAATTCGCGTGGTGGGAATCACTTCGCTGTGGCTTTTCTTCCTGCTTTCGGCGCCGTTCGCACTGATTGTCGTGCTGTCGCCGCTCAAAATGGGTGCGCTGGCGGAAGCGGATGCCGCGCCGGCGGCTACCGGGCTGAGCTTGCTCGGGGGCGTGCTGGTAGCGATGTGGAACTACATGGGCTGGGATAACGCTTCGACGATTGCACGGGAAGTCGCGCGGCCGCAGAGAACTTATCCGAAGGCCATGATTGTGGCAGTCGCCTTGGTGGCGCTGTCCTACGTGCTGCCGTTTGCTGCGGTGTATCTGACCGGAGTTCCGTCTTCGACTTTTGGAGGCGACGGCTCGTGGGCCGCGGTGGCAGGAGCGATCGGGGGAAAGTTCCTGGGATTCGAATGGCTGAGATTCCTGATCATCCTTGGCGGAATGATGAGCTCTTTCGGGATGTTCAACGCGCTGGTGATGAGCTATTCGCGGCTACCGCTGGCGATGGCGCATGACGGAATGCTGCCGAGGATTTTTGGCAAGGTGAGCGCGCGGACTCGCGTGCCGTGGGCAGCCATTCTTTTTTGCGCGACGTGCTGGGCGCTGTGCCTGGGGCTAGGATTCAAGCGGCTCGTGACGCTGGACATTATGCTTTACGGGGTCAGCCTGATGCTGGAGTTCGTGACGCTGGTGGCGCTGCGCATCCGCGAACCGGAGTTGAAGCGCGGATTCCGCGTCCCAGGCGGCATGCCCGGCGCGATTCTCGCTGGTGTGTTTCCGTTGGCGCTGCTGAGCCTGGCGATGGTCGAGAGTAACCACGAAACCGTGCTGGGAATGAACGGGCTGCTGTTCGGAGTGCTCATTATTATGACCGGATTCTTGATTTATTTTGCCACCGGCAAATTGAAGATTCGCAAGTCGAAGCCGGTCGTGGTGAAAAGCATCGAGGAGTTGGAAACAGCCTAGGCAATTCCCCAACCTGACGATTCCCTGCCGGTTCGAAAGAGCCGGGCGGTTTTGTTGTGCGGCTGAGATATACTCAGCAATCTTTGGGAAAGGCTGCTTTTCGCCAGGAGACTGCTGACCGTGAGACTGCGCTGCTTCACTCTTGCATTTCTGGTTGTTCTGTTAGCGCTCGCTGTTTCAGTTCGGCTGTTTGCCGAGCCTGATGCGCCAAAGCAGTATGAACCGAAATTATTTCAGGAGCTGCGGTGGAGGCTCATTGGTCCATCGCGTGGAGGGCGAGCGCTGGCGGTAACGGGCGTGCGCGGGCAGCCGGAGGTTTTCTATTTTGGAAGCGTGGGCGGAGGCGTTTGGAAGACGAATGATGCGGGGCGGACGTGGAAGCCCATCTTCGATTCGCAGGCGATTGCTTCGATTGGAGCAATCGCGGTAGTGCCATCGGATTCGAACGTGATTTACGTGGGCTCGGGCGAGGCGGACATGCGCTCGTCGATTTCCTACGGGAATGGAATGTACAAGTCCACGGACGGCGGCAAAACGTGGACGCACATTGGGCTGGAGGACTCGCGGCAGATTGGGCGAATCATCGTGGACCCGCGGGACGTAAACAAGGTTTTCGTCGCCTCGCTGGGGCATCCTTACGGGCCGAACCAGGAGCGAGGCGTGTTCCGCTCGAAAGATGGCGGAAAGAGTTGGCAGAAAATTCTGTTTCATGACGAGAACACGGGCGCGATTGATTTGGCGTTCGAGCCAGGAAATCCGAGAACGATTTACGCATCGCTGTGGCAAACGCGAAGGCCGCCGTGGAGCGTGTATCCGCCTTCGAATGGACTGGGCAGCGGGCTGTATCGCTCGATTGACGGGGGCGATCATTGGGAACGCGTGCAAGGGCAAGGATTACCGTCGGAAGGACTGGGACGAATTGGCATAGCGTTTGCGCCGAGCAATCAGCGGCGAATTTATTTGATCGTGGATGCCAAAGAAGGCGGGCTGTTTCGTTCGGATAACTCTGGGCAGAGCTGGCAACGCGTTTCGAATGACCGGCGCATCTGGCAGCGCGGCTGGTATTTTGGGGAAGTCAGCGTGGATCCCAAAGACCCCGACACGGTGTACGTTCCGAACACCACGACGTACCAATCGCGTGACGGAGGGAAAACGTTCACGGCGTTCCGAGGCGCACCGGGCGGCGATGACTATCACGAACTGTGGATTGATCCGGATGAGCCGCGACGGATGGTTTTGAGCAGTGACCAGGGCACGATCGTAACGCGCAACGGCGGTGAGACGTGGAGCTCGTGGTTCAACCAACCAACCGGGCAGTTCTATCACGTAATAACGGACAACCAGTTTCCCTACTGGGCGTATGGAGCGCAGCAGGACAGCAATGCCCTGGCAACACCAAGCCGCAGCCGGTACCGCTCGCTGAATTTTCACGATTGGCGGCCAATCGATGCTGGCGACGAAAACGGATACATCGCGCCGGACCCGCTGAATCCTGGCGTGGTTTTCGGTGGGTTTGTCGCACGACAGGATTTGAGCGATGAACAGCTCCAGCAGATGCCGCCAACGCTGGCGCATCCCGGCGAGTACCGGCGCACCTGGACCCTGCCGCTTGTTTTTTCGCCGATCGATCCGCACGTGCTGTACTTCGGCTCGCAAGTTCTTTTTCGGACGGCAGACGGAGGAAATTCGTGGCAAGTGATGAGTCCCGACCTCACACGTAAAGATGCGGGAGTCCCGGCAAACCTGGACGGCGCGACATCTGCGGATGCGCCAAAAGGGAAACGCCGAGGCGTGATTTACACCATTGGCCCATCGTATGTGCGGGCTGGAGAAATCTGGACGGGCACGGATGACGGCCAAATCCAACTGACGCAAGACGAAGGGAAAACCTGGGAGAACGTCACGCCGTCGGAATTGACGCCGTGGAGCAAGGTGACGCACATCGAGGCGTCGCATTCCGATGCAGGAACGGCATATGCCGCGGTGGACCGGCATCGTCTTGATGATTATCAGCCGTATCTCTATCGCACGCGCGATTTCGGAAAAAGCTGGCAACGCGTTTCAAGTGGAATTCCCGAAGGCAGCTTTCTGAACTGCGTGCGAGAGGATCCGGCGCGAAAAGGATTGCTGTACGCTTGCACGGAAAAGGGCGTGTATGTTTCTTTCAATGACGGCGAGGATTGGCAGTCTTTGCAACTGAATTTGCCGGTGACCTCGGTGCGTGACCTGGTGGTCCACGAAAGCGACCTGGTGATTGCTACGTTTGGCCGGTCGTTTTGGATTTTAGACAATGTGACGCCCCTGCGGCAGGTGGACGCGCACGTTGCTGCAGCCGATGCATGGTTCTTTCGACCCGAAGCCGCGATTCGCTTGCGACCACCATCGGATCAAGGGACTCCCGTCCCGATGGATGAATTCATGGCCGCGAACCCGCCCGAGGGCGCAATGCTGGATTATTACTTGAAGCAAAAAGCGTCAGCGCCCATTCAACTGGAAATTTTCGATGCCGAAGGAAAGCTCGTGCGACGATTTGCGAGCGATGACGTCTTGCACAAGACAAATCCGAACGATGTGCCAATTCAAATGGAGTGGGTGCGCGACCCGAAACCCCTTTTGGCGGACGCGGGGATGCACCGATTCGTATGGGACCTTCGTTACCCGATCCCGAAGGGCGTTCGGAGGTCGTTCTGGGGCCCGGCAGGACCATTAGCGGTGCCAGGTAACTACACAGTGAAACTTACGGCGAACGGCAAGAGCAGCACGCAGCCGCTGACTATCAAGCCAGACCCACGCGTGAAAACGCAGCCCGACGCGCTGACGCGGCAGTTCAGCCTGGCGTCGAAACTTGCAGCGCGATTGGGTGAAGTCTCGGTAGCGCTGCAACAGACCGGCGATCTGCGAAAGCAAATCGACGCGCGCAAGAAGGATGCCAGCTCCAGCAGCGAGCTTCTGACGGCATTGCAGGAACTGGAAAGGAAGGTGGAAGCGGCGGTCGAGCTCGATAGTGACGCAGATTTTGGATTGTTTGGGCAAGCTTTTCCGGGCAAGGAGCACGAGTCTCTCCCACAAGTCCAGGGGGCGCTCACGCGGCTTTTGATCATCGTAGACAGCTCCGAACTGGGGCCCACGACGGATGCCGCGACCGCCAGCGTAAAATGGGAAGAGGCTGCGCAGGATACGCTGGCGCGTTGGGCCGCGTTCCAAAAGGAAGATCTGGCAAGCGCCAATGCCTTGCTCGAAAGGGCCAAACTGAAGCCGTTGGTCCTTGCTCCGACGAACCCTTGAGAGGGCCGGATTTGGTATGCTGTCGTGGGTGAGCAAAATCCTCCGAATGAAGTTTCTCTCTTTGCTTGGGCTGTTATCCGTGGCCCTTGTGGCTGGGGTGTTGGTTTCTCCATCGCTAACTCCATCGCAAGCGCAACAACCTGCGCCCAGCAATCCGGCAGCGACAAGTCCCGCTGCGACTCCTACGCCCGGGAGAGTGGCGGGATCGGCGGCTTCCCCGTTTGGCACGCAAACCCCGCAAGGTGGACTGAACATCGTCGTGCTCGATCCGGCGCACGGCGGAACCGACCCGGGCGCGCGCGGCACAGGCGGCATCCGCGAGAGTGAGATCGTTCTGGATTTTGCGGTTCAAGTTCGGCGCGCGCTGGAGTTGCAGGGCTTTCAAGTGGTGCAGACGCGGCAGGGGAACGAGAATCCTTCGTTTGACGATCGCTCCGCAACCGCCAACGCGCAACGCGGGGCGGTGTTCGTTACGCTGCACATCTCATCGACGGGATTGCCGGGCACGGCGCGCGTTTACGTGAACTCGGATTTGCCGCCGGTTGCAAATGCGGGTGGCCTGATTCCCTGGGACCGCGCACAGGCGCCGTTTCTTGGACTCAGCAAGGCGTTTGGCGATTTGGTTCAGGGATTCCTCGCGCAGCGTTTCAAAGGTTCGCCCGACACCGCGCAGTCCGCCAGCGTGCGCCAGCTTCGAACTACGGCCGCGCCTGCGATCGCAGTGGAAGTTTCGAGTGTGACAGTGGAGGACCGCGCCGACCTGGACCGCATGGCGCCGGGCGTGGCGGACGCCATCGCGCGTGGCACAGCGGCATTCAAACCCTCCTACGTCGTTCCAAGCACGCCGGGGGCGCTGCCGTGACCCCAAGCTGGAAATATTGGCTGATTGGTGGATTAGCGGTTGCAGTGCTTGCCGCCGCGATTTATTTTCCAATTCTCCGCAGACGCGTGAAGCGCGCTGCGAGGCTCCAGCAGCAAAGCGAAGAACAGGCGCGGCGCGAATTGACGCAACCGATCCCAATCAATCCGAGCGATCCCCGCGTGAAAGCCAAAGTTTTCTGGGTTTCGGATGCGATCGATTCCACGCTGGCGCCGGTAACGGTCGAACTGCCGCTATCGAACGACCCGGCGCTGCGGTCGAAACAGGTTCTGAACACCCTGCTTGCGGGTCCCGTGGACGCGGAGTTGCGCACGTTGCCGCCGGACGCTTCGCTGCTGGCGTTCTATCTCTTGCCGGATGGAACGGCGATTGCGGATTTTTCCGAGGCGCTGGCGACTTCGATTCCTTCGGGGATTGTTAGCGAGCAGTTGGCTGTGAATTCCATCACCCGGACTCTGGAAGCCAATGTGCCGCAGGTGCAGCGGCTGAAAATCCTGATTCATGGGCAGGAAGTGGAAACGCTCGCGGGGCATTTGGACTTGGCGGGAACATTTGTAGTGAACACCAAAGTAGCGCAGGAACCGGCAAAGCCGACACCAACACCGTCCGGCACAGACAAGCCAGCATCGCCAGCGGCGGCCGCGAAGGCACGCGCTGCAGTTCCGGGCACGTTGACAGCGACTAGAGCGCCCGGCAAACTGGCTCAAGCCGAGAGCAGGCCGTAGAATTCTTAGGCGCAGAGATGACGACCGCAGGAGGAAGAGTGAGAGCCGACGGCCGGACCGCGGACCAGATGCGTCCCTTGAAAATCACGCCGGACTTTATTTCCACGGCGGAAGGCAGCGTGCTGATCGAGCTGGGAAATACGCGAGTGATTTGCACTGCCACGGTCGATGATGGCGTGCCCAGCTTTCTGAAGGGCAGCGGCAAAGGCTGGGTTACCAGCGAATATGGAATGCTGCCGCGCGCCACCGAAGAGCGCACGCCGCGCGAAGCAGCGCGTGGCAAACAATCCGGGCGCACGCTGGAGATTCAGCGATTGATTGGCCGTTCGCTGCGCGCGGTGACGGATCAGGAAGCGCTGGGCGAGCGCACCGTATGGCTCGATTGCGACGTGATTCAAGCGGATGGCGGAACTCGTACGGCATCCATCACCGGAGCGTTCGTCGCGCTGGCGCTGGCATTCGAACGACTGACCGCCGCGGGAATCTTGAAGCGGTCACCGCTGATTGACACTGTGGCGGCCACGAGCGTCGGCATTGTGGACGATCGGGCGCTGCTGGATCTCGCTTACGAAGAAGACTCGCGCGCGGAAGTGGATATGAACGTGGTCATGACCGGCGACGGACATTTTGTGGAAATCCAGGCGACGGCGGAGGGACGCGCGTTTTCCGGGAGCGAGATGCAGGACTTGCTAGCGCTCGCCGCCGCGGGGATTCGCCGGCTGACGGAAGAACAGCGCGCACTCCTGCCCCTGAAATTCAGTGCGCGGGCCCGCTAAGCTTTTTCTCGCCTCGTCTAACTCCGGGAAACTCGCCGAGTATCGTGAGCTCGCATCGTCGTCCGCATCTTCGCTTACGGTTGAATTGGCATTGCTGCCGCGTTTCGAGGCGCTCCCCGCGTTTGAAGAAAGCGCTCCAACGTTTGCCGAAAACGCCGCGGGCAAGGCGCTGCACTACTCCAGGCTGCGGAGCGGGCTAGTTTTCGGCGACGATTCCGGATTGGTCGTGCCTGCGCTCGGCGGTGCGCCCGGGATTCACTCCGCAAGGTACGGGGGGCCGCAGGCGACGAACTCGCAAAGGATTGAAAAGCTGCTCGTCGAGTTGCGACGCAAGACCGGAACCGAACGCGCAGCGTATTTCGTTTGCGCGATTGCGCTGGCGCAACGCGGACGCGCCAAGGCCATCGTGACGGACCGCGTTGACGGAGAAATCCTGGAGGCTCCGCGCGGTTCAGGTGGATTCGGGTACGATTCAGTGTTCCACTTCCCTGCCCTCGGAAAAACTTTCGCGGAGATGCCCGCGGAAGAAAAAAATCAGTGCAGCCACCGGGGAAAGGCGTTTCGCCGATTGCTCGTGGCTCTTTCCTCCATGCTATAGTTTTGGCTCCTATGGCCAGGAAATCGAAGAAGAAACCGTCGAAGAAGAAACCGGCTTCAGCAAAATCGAAAACAGCGAAAGCCGCGAAATCAGCAAAGGCTGCCAAGCCGGCCCGCGCGGCGGGAACAGATCCCAAGCGCGTGGCGGCAATCCTCGCAGAGCTGGATGAAGCGTACCCGAATGCAACGTGCGAGCTGAAGCATAACAATGCATTTCAACTGCTGATCTCCACGATTCTTTCGGCACAGTGCACCGACGTGCGCGTGAATCAGGTCGCAGAAACGCTTTATAAGAAATATCCAGATGCGAAGGCATTCGCCTATGCCGCGCCGAGTGAGTTGGAACAGGACATTCGTCCAACAGGGTTCTTTCGCAACAAAACGAAGTCCGTGATGGGCGCGAGCAAAGCGATTCTTGAAAAATTTGGCGGCCAAGTGCCGCGAACAATGGAAGAAATACTCACGCTACCTGGAGTGGCGCGAAAAACTGGCAACGTCGTACTCGGCACTGCTTACGGGATTCCCAGCGGCGTGGTGGTGGATACGCACGTGCTGCGCCTCTCAAAGCGCCTGGATTTATCGCAGAATGACGATCCAAAAAAGGTCGAGCAGGATTTGATGAAGATTATCCCGCAGGAGAAATGGATCCAGTTTTCCCACCAACTGATCTGGCATGGACGCCGGGTCTGCTACGCTCGCAAACCGAAATGCATCGAGTGCAACATGGAATCGCTGTGCTACGCGAAAGACAAGACAGTCTGAAAGACGAGTCTAAATAAGACTAGATGGAACTAGTCTCAATTAGACTAGCCTAGACAAGACTCAATCTTACGCGAGCCGAAGGTCGTTGGGAACCATTGGCAAGCTATTGAGGCGAACCCCGGTAGCGTCAAAAATGGCGTTGCCGATGGCAGGCGCCACGGCCATGATCGGCGTCTCGCCCGCGCCCGCTGAAGGAATATCTTTTCGATCGAGCAGGACAGCTTCGATTTCCGGCACGTCGCGGAAGCGCGGGACTCGATAGATCGAGAAACGCGGATTCTTGATGCGCCCATTCTCAAATTCGATGGCTTCGAAGAGCGCGCCGCCCAATCCCTGAATCATCGCCCCGACCACCTGGTTGCGCAGTCCATCGGGGTTGACGATGGCGCCGCATTCGAACGCCTCGACCAACTTCACCACACGAACAGCGCCGGAGCCGCGATCCACGGAAACTTCGGCGCAGGTTGCGACATAGCTGCCCTTTTCTGCGCCGCATGCGATCCCGAAGCCTTGGCCTTCTCGCGTTTTCTTGCGCGGCCAGCCTAAAGATTTAGCTGCCGCCTCCAGCACCGCGCGCATTCGCGTGTCGGCAAGATTTTTCATACGGAAATCGATGGAGTTCATCTTGGCCGTGCTCGCCAGCGCATCCATGTGCGTTTCGCGCGCGAAGTGATTCGCTGTGGCCGCAAGCCCTCGATAGGAGCCGCTGCGCAAAATCAGCGGCACAGCATGGTATTCCGTTCGCTGGTTCGCGACGACGTAAGGGGTCTCGATTCCCGAGGCCCCGGAATGGTAGTTGTGAAATTCCCATGCCGTTAGCGCGCCATCGCTGGCGATTCCGCTCTTGATCTCAATCACGCCTGCGGGACGGAAATACGCCCATGTGAATTCTTCCTCGCGCGTCCAGACGACTTTCACGGGGCGCCCTGCAGCGCGCGCCAGTCGAGCAGCTTCCATCGCTGCGTCGCTGGTGTGCTTGCCTCCATAGGCCGAGCCGGTGTCCGGTACAATCACGCGAACACTGCTCTCTGGCAGATGGAATGCCGCAGCGAGCTCGTCGCGATTGGCGAATGGCCGCTGCGTTCCCGTCCAGACGGTGAGCTTTCCATCGGTCCACTGAGCTACGGCCGCGCGCGGTTCGAGCGGAGCATGCGCGATATACGCAACGGTGTACGTAGCGTCTAGCCGATGCGCGGCGTTCGCCAGCCCTTCCTCGATCGAACCTTTCTGTCTGCGAAAGCGGTCCTCGGTTTTCCCTACGCCGTTCTGCTTAAGGTACGCAAAGAGTTCTTTGTTGGAAATCTGCGGGACTTCTTTCCATTCCGCCTTCACGGCATCGAGCGCCTCTTGCGCCTCGCGCTCTGTTGGCGCTGCCGCGCCGACGAAATCCCCATCTCGCACAACGAAAACTCCAGGCATCGCCTTCGTTTCGTCTTGCCGGAAGGAAGTCAGTGTTGCGCCAAAGGAAGGCGGGCGCAGCACTTTGCCGTACAGCATGCCCGAGGGCCGCAAATCCGTGGTGTACTGGTGACGGCCGGTAACGAACGCGCGGCCGTCGACTTTCGGAATTGCTTTCCCCGCAATCGTCCATTCCGTTGCTGGCGTGATGGGATCCTCCGCCGGAAGATTCTGCGCGAGCGTCTTGCCGCGCGCGAGTTCCGCATATTTAATCGAGCGGCTCGATGCCGGATCAGTGACTTTCGCGTTGGCAGCCACCAGTCCGGCGGGTGCGACGTTCCACTCCTTCGCCGCCGCCTCCACGAGAATGTCCCTGGCCGCGGCCGCCACGCGGCGCAATTGCGGCGCCATTGTGGGAGTCGTCCTGCTGCCAAAAGTTCCCGCATCAAACGGGGTCAGCGCAGTATCCGCCATCACCATGCGAACACTCTCAAGCGGCACGCGCAATTCGTCCGCAATCGTCTGCGCAAGTTCCGTGCGAATGTTCTGTCCGATTTCCGCCTTACCTGTGAATCCCGTTACGCCGCCGTCTTCGCCGACGTGCAGCCACGCGCTAATGTCCTTTGGCAAGTCTTCATTGTGGAAACTCCGGTGACCTGGCGCCGTTTCCTGCGCGGCTGGCGCATCTTTCGCAACCGCGAATACGGCGATTCCAGCGCCAAGAATTTTGAAGAAGTCGCGGCGCGCCAATTCGAATTGATGGATCGAAGCGGCGGTAAATTCATAGCGCTCCGGCTCGATGAAGAGTTTTCTTTCGACGTTATTCATCGCCCGTGCTCCTGCATCATCCTGGCCGCCTGGCGGACCGCATCGATGATGCGTGGATGCGTGCCGCAGCGGCAGATATTGCCTTGCAAGGATTGATTGATGTCCATCTGGCTGGGACTCGGATTGGTTTGCAGCAGGCCCACGCTGCTCATGATCATTCCCGAGGTGCAGTACGCACACTGAAACGCGCCGGCATCGAGGAACGCCTGCTGGACAGGATGCAAGCGCCCGTCTTTTTCCAGACCCTCGATAGTCACCACGGGTTTTCCCGCAGCCGCGCTCGCAGGAATCTGGCAAGACCGCCGCGGCGCTCCACCAATCAATACGGTACAAGCGCCGCACTGCCCTTCCCCGCAGCCGTACTTGCTGCCGGTCAGTCCAAGCTCATCACGCAGAACATACAGAAGCAGCGTATCCGGAGGGTAGGTGACCGGATAGCGCTTGCCGTTAACTTCCAGTTCGGTCAGTTTCGCCATGGCTTGCCCTCGGAAAAATTTTGCTCCGAATCTGTGCTTGTGGCAAGGGTTACAAGTTCCCGCGAGGACGGATAGGCCAGGAACATTTTATTTCGGACGGTCTGGCAACTTTTTAGCTGAAACGCCGTCGAACTAATCTACGCGAGCGTGCGTAGCTATAGGGGACGTCGACGGAACTGGGGGCGAACATGGAAACGCTGGGGCAGGATGTCCGATACGCGCTGAGGAACCTTCGCAAGACGCCAGGATTTGCGGCCATCGCCGTACTTACTCTGGCGCTGGGGATTGGAGCGTCCACGGCAATTTTCAGCGTTATCGACAATATTCTGATGGAGCCCTTCCCCTACCCTGATGCCCAACGGTACTTTTCCGTCCAAATCCATGACACGGAACGGAGTGAACCAGGCGGGCGAGCGGGCTATACCGGGCCGGAGCTTTTGGATTACATGGAACAGAATCATGTGTTTGACCGAGCGATTGCGAATGACCAGACGGACGTGTTGTACCGGTCTGGAGAGGGGACAGAGCGCTTCGACGGAAACTTCGTGACGCCGGGAACTTTCGAGTTTTTGGGGATGCCGGCGCTCCTCGGGCGGGTGATGCAGCCAGCCGATTACGAGCCGGGAGCGCAACCAGTCTTTGTGCTGCGCTACAAGACGTGGGTGAAGAGCTTTGGAGCCGATCCGGGGATCGTGAATAAGACGTTTGTACTAAACGGTGTATCGAGGACGCTGATCGGGATTATGCCGCCGCGATTTGGGTGGGGGAATGCGGACATGTGGATTCCGGCCAAGCCGAGCCGGGCGGCGACGGGAAGAGTTATTGCCGGGGCGTTTCAGCAGCACTGGTGGATGCTGGGGCACCTGAAGCCGGGAGTCAGAGTGAAGGAGGCGGAAGCGGATTTTACCGTGATAGCAAAACGGCTGGCTACGGTCTATCCCACGGAATACCCGAAACATTTTACAGTACAAATGGAATCGCTAACGAATCTGGTGGTCGGGAGATTCAAAACGACGCTCTTTATTGTCTTGGCGGCGGTGGGGTTACTGCTGCTGATCGGCTGCGGAAATGTGGCGAACTTGCTGCTGGCACGGGCAACGACACGGGAGAAGGAGTTTGCCATCCGCTCGGCGCTGGGAGCAAGCCGAAGGAGATTGGTGCGGCAACTTCTAGTCGAGAGCCTGATACTGGCCACAGGTGGAGCAGCAGTGGGAACGCTGCTGGCGTGGGGAGCACTCAAGTTTCTGGTAGCGCTGATGCCGCAAGAGATTATCCCAGCCGAGTCCGTGATCCAGCTAAACACTCCAGTTCTGGCGTTCACGCTGAGTGTGGCAGTGCTGACCGCGCTGGTATTCGGGCTGGTGCCGGCGCTGAAAGCGGCGCGGAAGGACATCAACGATCCGCTGCGGGACAGTGGGAAAGGGATTAGTGGCGGATTTCGTCATGGACGCTTGCGTGATGCGGTGGTGGTGCTGGAAGTGGGGCTTTCATTGACGCTGCTGGTTGCGGCGGGATTGTTGATGAGGAGTTTCGTGGCGATCAGGGACGTGAAGCTGGGGTTGCAACCGGACCACATATTGGTGGCACGGCTTCCCTTGCCAGTGGACCGTTACAAGACCGCGGATCAGGTAGCGGGATTCTACCGCCCTCTGCTGCAAAGGCTGAAAGCTCTGCCAGGCGTCCTCGAAGCGACGGAAACGAGCACGCTGCCTCCGTATGGCGGAATCCCCAGCGACATCGAAATTCCCGGGAAGACGCACGCTGAAAAGTGGAATGCGATGTTTCAACTGGTCAGCGAGGGATATTTTCCGGTGCTGAAAATCCAGTTCGTGGATGGAAGAGGTTTCACAGAAGCGGAAGTAACTGGAGCGCGCAAGCTAGCGGTCGTGAACCAAACGTTCGTGAAAAAGTATTTAGGAAACGAGAATCCGATTGGGAGACAAGTGAGAATCGCGCAGCTAGGGGAGTTTGACGACGCGGTGAAAGAGCCCACGTTTGAAATTATCGGCCTGGTGGCTGATGCAAAGAACCGGGGATTGCAGGATCCGCCCGAGCCGGAGATTTGCGTGCCTTTTACGGTGACGGGTTCGGCGTTCCGAGGAATCCTGGTGCGGACAGCGAAAGAACCGCTAACGATGTTGAACGCGGTGGAGCATGAAATTTGGGCAACCGATAGCAACGTGGCGCTGACTTTCACGGGAACACTCGATGGCTATATCAGCCAGTTCTCCTACGCGGGGCCGCGATTTGGATTTTTTCTGATGACCATCTTTGGCGCGATCGGCCTGCTGCTTGTGACAATCGGCGTCTATAGCGTGCTGGCATACACCACAGCGCGAAGGACGCACGAGATTGGAATACGAATGGCGCTGGGGGCGGAAGGGTCGGACGTACAGGGAATGGTCATTCGAATGGGATTGCGGCTGGTGGGAATCGGCGTGGCTATTGGGCTGATTGTAAGCGTGGCGATAGGGCGAGTGATTGCGACGCAGTTGTGGGGAGTGTCGGCGTACGATCCTTGGACGCTGGTGTGCGTGCCCGCGCTGCTATTGATCACCGGGATCGTGGCGTGTTGGCTGCCTGCACGCCGAGCAGCGAGCGTGGACCCGCTCGTCGCTTTGCGGTACGAATAAGTTCCGCGATGGCCGGCTAGGCCCAGGAGTAGCCGTGCTTCAAAAGCGGTAGCGACCGAATGCGCTCACCAGTGGCGGCGAAGATGGCATTGCATAGAGCCGGGAGAACTGGCGGAAGGGCCGGCTCGCCGAGGCCCGTCGGTGAATTTTCCGTCTTGAGGAAATGAACTTCGATTTCCGCGGGAACCTGGTTCATGCGCACCGGGGGATATTCGTGGAAATTGCTCTGGACCGCGCGGCCACCGTCGATGATGATTTCGTAGGACATAACGGAACTTAGCCCCTCGATAACCGCTCCGCGAACCTGATTTTCAGCATTGATAGGATTGATGATCTGACTGCCAACGTCGCCGGCGACCCAGATTTTGTTGACCTTGATTTTCTTGTTGGCGTCTACACGAAGCTCGACAACCTCCGCAAAATAACCGCGATGCGCAAATTGGAAGGCGACGCCCATGCCGGTTCCCTTGGGGAGTTTTCTTGCGCCCCAGCCGGATTTTTCTGCGACGAGTTTCAACACTCCCTGCATGCGAGAAGCATCCAGATCGACATCGCCGGGATTCGAAGAAGGCGATGCGCTGGGCACGCGCGTAGCACTTAGAAGATCGAGGCGAAATTGCACAGGATCTTTTCCGGCGGCATGCGCGAGTTCGTCGGTGAAGGATTGAAAGACCCATGAGTAGGCATTTGTACCAGGGGCGCGCAACGCATAAGTTGGAATGCCAAGCGGCATGAGGGAGGCGCCGAAGAAAAAGTCCGTGAGAAACGTGCCTGGGAATTGATTACCAGCAATGCCCGCAGAGGGAGCGAACTTATCGCCTTCGCCGAAGCTGACGAAATGATTGCGCCAGGCTACCAGCTTGCCGGAGGAATCTAGACCGCCCTTGAGGAAATGATAGCCAGCTGGGCGATAGTGATCGTGGTGAAAATCGTCTTCACGCGTCCAGAGGAGCTTCACGGGAACGCCGACCCGTTTGGCGATGGCGCCGGCTTCGAGCATGTAGTCGTTGGTGAGGCGGCGGCCGAATCCGCCGCCCGCTCGCTTCAAGTGAACAATGATGTCGTCGTGGGGAATGTTGAGAACTTTAGAGACAAGCAGGCGGCCATTCTCCGGCGTCTGGCTGGGGGACCAAAATTCGAGCTTGCCGTCGTGGTAATGTGCAAGGCAGTTTTCAGGCTCCATCGGAGCGTGCGCGAGGAACGGATACGAATAAGCGGCCTCAACGGTCTTTGCGGCGGACTGAAGAGCTTTTTCGGCGTCTCCATCCTTGCGAAGAGTGATGGTCGGCGGTTCCTTGGAAAGTTCCTCCGCGCGGCGGGCGAAACCTTCACTGCTCTGCTGAGAAGTTGCGCCTTCGTTCCATTTTGCCTGCAACTTTTTGCGGGCGGCATTGGCCTGCCACCAAGTGTCGGCGACTACGGCGATGCCCCAATGCAGGCCAAGCAGATCCTGCGTGCCCTCCACCTCAAAGGCGTGGCGCACGCCTGGCATGGCTCTGATCTCGTCGAGGTTGGCACCAACACACTTCCCTGCATAGACGGGACACTTGTCATAGACGGCGTACAACATTCCCGGAACTTTGAAGTCAATGCTGTAAAGATTTTTGCCCGTGACAATGGAGGGGTTGTCAACGCTGTGCGTGGAGTGGCCGATGATCTTGTAATCCTTAGGATCCTTGAGCTTCACGGACTTGAGATCGGGTGCGGGTAACGCGGCTGCTCTTTCCGCGAGTGCACCATAGGTAAGAACGCGCTGAGACGGTTGATGGATGACGCGGCCTGAGGACGTCTGGCATTCGGATTCCGGGACGGACCAGGATTGCGCAGCGGCGGTAACAAACATCTGGCGGCACGCGGCGCCGACGCGGCGCAGCGGATCCCAATTGGTGGGCGTGGAAGTGCTGCCACCGGCGCGCTGCGGGCCGAATTTCGTTTCGTCGAGATCGGCTTGCTCGATGTGGACGTCTTTCCAGTCGACATCGAGTTCATCGGCGATGAGCATGGGGAGGTGCGTCTTGACGCCCTGGCCGACTTCGGGATTTTTGCTCATGATGGTCACGATGCCATCGGCAGCGACGCGCAGAAACGCCGTGGGCTCGAAAGCGGCGGGCGGCGCTTGCAGCGTTTGTCCAAAGACTTCTCCGACAGGATCGAAATGGAGAGCGACGAGAATTCCTCCTCCGGCGACGGCGGATACGCGGAGAAAACTGCGGCGATCGAGGAGTGTGGCTTGCACGGGACCTCCTTATTGTGTGCACTTGGTGCGTGCAAAATTTGTCGCGGGCGGGCGGGGTAGCCAGCATAGCCGGTATTGTAACGCCATCCGGGCCGATTTGGTTTCACCCTCCACTGGGGAACGGAATTGGGGCATGGGGCTTGCCATCCCGTACGGGTGATTCAGCGCTAGGGAAACTGCGAAGTGCTCTATAATGGGAAAGCATTTCGTGTCGGGGCGTAGCGCAGCCTGGTAGCGCGCCTGCCTTGGGCGCAGGAGGTCTCCGGTTCAAATCCGGACGCCCCGACCAAAATATCTCGCGTATTCTCTTTAGGTTAAGCAGAGACCTGTCTGCGCAATATCCAGCAATCTTACCGCCCGCATTCAACTTTTTGGCCTCCATTCTGAGATCTAACATTTACAATTCGAACCTGGGGCCTGTTGTGCAATGCACAATACCGATTCGTTCCATTTGCAATTCAGATGTCTCCATTCCTTCTCCCGGCACGCCATAAGTCCTTGAAAAAACGCGATGAGGGAGCTCTCCGCTTTGAACTCAGTAGTTTTGGAATGCGAAACGCCCAGCTCTGATAACGAAAGCTTTGACGGCGATTTTGGTCAGGAGTAGAACCAACGCTGTTCTCGGAGTGCGAGATGGCTGTTCTCGAACAAGAATTACATTGGGGGACTCCGTTGCTCCTATCAGAACGAGATCTGCGTTTTTTTGTGCGTCAGTGCGCGCACAAAGAAAAAGAGGTTAAGCACATGAAAGTGTGTCTGATTTGGGTCGCGGCCCTATTCCTTTCAGCCAGTGGCGCGGCGCAGACCAATCGCGGCGGCATCAGCGGCACCGTTACAGATAAGAGCAGTGCCGTTGTGCCGGACGTAACCGTCCAGATAACGAATGTGGGCACGAATGAGACATATCGCGTGACCACGTCAAAGCAAGGCGCTTTCAGCGTTCAGAACCTTGATCCTGTCGTTTATAGGGTTGAGGTAGATGTGCCTGGGTTTAAAAAAGCGATCGTTGAGCATGTCAAAGTCGATACCGCAACAGTTGAAACAGTAAATTTAATCCTAGAGCCAGGGGATCAAGCTACCGAGGTGCGGGTTACGGAACAGGCGCCTTTGCAAAACCTCGAAAATGGAACGCTGAGCCAGACTATTTCAGAACGTTTGCTGACGGATGTTCCTCTGTTGAACCGCAGCGTGCTCGATTTGGCAGTTGTCACTCCCAACATATCTGGAGACGTTGGAACGGAAGATCCAACGATTAATGCTAATGCCGTGCCGGTTCCCGGCTTCAATCTGAGCATCAACGGAGGCAGACCTGGTTCGACCTACATGATCGTGGATGGAGTTAGCAACACGGGCGTCGGTCTGGGACGTGAAGTGGTGTCTTTTTCTCCTGAAACCGTTCAGGAAATAACGGTCCAAACATCTTCCTATTCGGCGGCATTTGGTCACACGGGCGGCGGCATCATCAATGTAACGACCAAATCGGGCACCAACAACTATCACGGCGCGGCGACGGTGTACCATCGGAATCCGCTCACAAATGCAGCTCCTTGGACGAACGCCATTGTGAATCGTCCGCAATCAAACCTTCGCTACACGCAGATGTCGTTTGATCTCGGCGGTCCCGTGCGTATTCCCAAACTGTACAATGGGCACGACCGGACCTTTTTCTTTCTGGCCATCGAGCCGCGTTACCAGTCTGATGCCACGCAGGGATACACTCTGCTGCCCACGGACGCCATGCGGAATGGCGATTTCAGTAATCTGACGAACGTGAACAACGGGTGGGCCCCTACGAGCGTGGTAAACCAGTTTCAGGCAACTCTTCCCGCGGGACGTACGTTGCTTACCCCATTCTCCAGTACCATCTACCAGGTATACAACCCGGTAGCAGTCAACGGCCAACAACAACTACAACAGATAGCACTGGGCACCAGCACTGGCGGATGCGGCGCTGGTTTTACAACTTACTGCGCCTTTCCGGGCAACGTGCTGCCTTCCGATTTCATTGACCCGACGTCGCAAAGAATTTTGCAGTTCTTGCCCAAAGCGGGCGCTTATTTCCTCGATGGAAACGGCGATCTTCAAAACTATGTGGCGACCGGCTTTGTCCGCGATAACCAGGTGCGATACCTCGTGCGCGCTGACGAAACTATTACCCAGAAAAACCGCGCTTTCTTTCGCTACACATCCGTTCCCATCATCGGCGTCTACGGAAACAATGGCCCACTAAACACCACTGGAGCGACTTACAGCAGTTCGCGCCAATACGCAGTGGGAGACACCCAGGCCATCTCCCCCTCGATGTACAACGAGGTGCGATTTAACTATACCTACGGCAGGTTCAGCGGAACCTTCTCCCCTGAGTTCGACATCATGTCCGGGCAAAATTTGAGCACACAGTTGGGACTGCCCAGTTTGACTAAAGGTGGTCTGCCCTTATTCACTTTCAGCGCGACTGCCAACCGCCGCACGGTTGGCGCGGATATTGGAGCGGGAAGTTCCCAGATCAACGACAATAGCGAAAGGCAATATCAAATTGTAGACAATCTATTCGTGTCCCACGGCAGCATGACCTGGACGTTCGGATTTGAACTGAACCAGCAGAATCTAGACACTCTCCAGTACAACTTCGCCGCCGGAGGGCGGTATGGTTTCCGCTACAACCAGACCACCAGCAACGGTGGGTCCACCGGCGACGGCGGAATCGTCTGGGCGAGTTTTCTGGAGGGCGCAATCAACGACAATCTGCTCGCCACTTCCCTCGTTCCTTATGGTTATAGCTGGAGAGGCGCGGCTGGATTCATTCAAAACGACTGGAAAGTGCGCCCGAATCTGACGTTGAATCTGGGCGTGCGCTACTCGCTGCAAATCCCCCGAGCGGAGGCAAACAACCTACAGGGTTATTACGTACCGGCGAAAGCCCAAAGCATGCCCATCCTTTACGATTATTCCAAAACCACTTCCGTGGCAGCTACGTCGATATCGCAAGTCCGAGTTGTTGCTGGCGGAGGCGGAGCGGCTGCTAATGGCAGCACGCTAAACCTTCCCACGCCCATCAGTTCCGTGTCGGTTGTTCCGTTCGCCTACAGCGGCGTATCCGGAAACTCTACCTTCATGGCCCCTATCAATTGGACTGACTTCGAGCCGCGCTTTGGGCTCGCTTATGCCCCACGTCTGCGCGGCCTGAACAATTTCGTGATTCGCGGAGGCTACGGACTGTCCCATGTTCCACTGACGGGTGAGAACCGCCAGCCTCTCCCCAACTTCGGTGGCCCTCAGATTTTGCCCTCCGCAAATATCGCCTTTGCGCAGACGCTCTCCGGAAACCCGCCCAGTGTGGTGCCGCAAACTCCGCAGCAAGCAGTAGGCCTCGGCAACGCCGTTAATGGGCTTTCGTACATAAATAGCATTAATCTTCCGGGGGCCATTCTGTCCTCGAACACCAAAACGCCCTACGTTCAGAATTGGAACTTATCGCTTTCGCGAACCTTTGGGGCCAACACGGTGATCGAAGCGGCATATGTGGGCGCCAAGGGTACTCATCTGTTCCTGCCGCAAATCAACGTCAATCTGTTTGATCAGAATTGGGTTGCGTTTTTGGAGTCCAATGGCATCAGCGCTTTTAACACCAAAATCCTGGATCCGCTGGGTCGCTGTGTTGCCGGCAACGTCCCTGACATAGCGGGCTCTCGGTGCAGTGGTAGCGCTGGTCACAGCGTTATACAAGTTCCCATCGGAACGCTGTATTCCAACTTTCCGGGTTTTTCAAACGTGTTCACTTTGAATGATGCATCGGCCAACAGCATACGCCATGCCGGATACATAAGTGTGGTACGCCGTCCGGCTCATGGTCTTACCTTGAGCACAAACTACACCTACGGCAAGTCCATTGACGACGCATCGAATGCATCTCCCGACAAAAACGTGCTCACCAGCAGCAATCTGCCAGGCGGCCAGATCACCTTTGGAGGAACGCCGAGCGGCGACCGGGCTGTTTCCACCTTCGACGTTAAGCATACTCTGAACGTCTTGGCTCTATACGATCTTCCCTTCGGACACGGCCAGAGATTCATGAGGAACGTCTGGACATCTGTAGATGTGGTCCTCGGCGGATGGACCGTAGCGGGGGTCGAACGTTTTTACAGCGGATTTCCGTCCGTCGTTACCCAGGCGTTTGCCAACGATTTGGGTACCACGGTCACTCACGACATTCGTCCTAATATCCTTCCAGGCGTACCGATCGTTAACCCTTTGTTTGATCCCAAGTGCCCCGTGGGCAATCTATGCCAGCCATATATCAATCCATCTGCGTTTGAGGAAGCTCCCGTCGGCCAACTTGGCAACGCGCCACGGACATTAGACGGCGCACGAGGCCCATGGCAGCAAACCCTTGATCTTTCCGTGCAAAAGAACTTCAAGGTCACCGAAAGATGGCGCCTGCAGTTGCGTATGGACGCGCTCAATGCTCTGAACCATCCGATTTTCCGCACAGTGCCCGATAACTTTGGCGGAACCGACATTTGGGGTGGAGGCGGTGGCGGTCTGAACACAGGTCCTTTGAGCGCGGCGGACTATAACAACTGGGCCGTTGCCAACGGTCAACCGACAACCGCGCAGCCCGCGGGAACGGCACTTCTTAACCAGATCAATGCCATGATCAACAGCTACAGGCTGCCTCCGCCTGCGGGATCGAATACTGGAGCGCTCGGTCGGCTCCCAGCTGATTTCTTTACGGTTCCGGTGCCGCAGAACTTTAACTTCATAAATGTAAATTCTTTCGATATTACAACGGTGGCTGGCTACAAGCTGTTCCGCGTACGGCAAGATCTTGGAAATTCTGGAGCTGGGAGGCTTTTTGTCCCTGTCCAGAGTTCGCGTTATCTGCAGTTTGGCCTCAGAGTATTTTTCTGACGTCGCTGAGAGAACATGTCGAAGGGCCTTGCAATGCGGAATTCAGCGCGCATGTTTCTGCCGAGTGCGTTGGTGATTGTCGGATCGCTCGCTGCTCAAGAGCCACCGCCAGCGGAATGGGTTGATCCATCAACCGGTCGTCGTATTATTCGCCTGACCAACGAGCCGGGCAGCGCCAGCCTTTACTTCCATCAGAATGCCTACACCATGGATGGCGATTTGATGGTTTTCACCACCCATGAAGGCCTTTCCGTCGTTAATCTCCAGACGCACAAGATCCGGGCAATGGTTGAGGGCCGTGTCGGTCAGGTGGTTGTGGGCCGCAAGACCCGGCAAGTCTTCTACATAAGAGACGGCGCGGTCTGCGCTACGAACCTAGATACGGGAGCCACGCGCGTCATCGTCGCCAAGCTGGAGCAGCAGTCCGGATCGGGGCTGGCGGTGAACGCGGATGAAACGCTCCTAGGCGGCAGCTTTGTCGAGGATGCAAAACCTCAGCCTCCTATCCCTGAGTCCCCCGCAAAACCCGAAGAACACAGCGACAACCCACCGGGCAAAGGCCAGATGATGGAGCGGCGCCTTGCCGAACACATTCCGATGGCGCTCTATACAATCGATATCAAGACGGGAAAGATCAACACCTTCCATCACAGCACGGACTGGCTGAACCATGTGCAGTTCTCGCCGACCGACCCCACGCTGATAATGTTTTGCCACGAAGGACCCTGGCACAAGGTGGATCGCATCTGGACAATCCGCACGGATGGCACCGGCCTGCGCAAAATCCATACGCGAACCATGGATATGGAGATTGCCGGCCATGAGTTCTTCAATCCCGATGGCAAGATCATTTGGTACGACTTACAAACGCCTAAAGGAAAGGAGTTCTGGCTGGCGGGTGTCGTGCTCGCTACCGGCGAAGCCATACGCTACAAGGTGCAGCGCTCGGAATGGTCCGTACACTATAACGTCTCGCCCGACGGAAAACTCTTCGCTGGGGATGGGGGTGGTCCAACGAGCGTTGCCGCCCCCGGCAATGGCCAGTGGATTTATCTATTCACGCCGCACGATGGTGCCTTGCAGGCCGAGAAACTCGTTGACCTCTCGAAACACAATTACCGTTTGGAACCTAACGTGACATTTACTCCTGATGGCAAATGGTTGGTCTTTCGCTCCAACATGTTTGGCCCGACATACGTATTTGCGGTTGAACTGCGGAAAGCGCCGTAGCCGGTTTATGCGGTTCTTTATTCTGTGCAGATCTCGAGAAAAGGTCCGACTTACCGAGGTTCAGATTTCTGTGTCAATGAATACTAGTTCGATGATCCTATTCCTTGCGATTCTGTTAGTGGCTCCGGCGGCACGCGCCAATGTCGCCGTCCCTGACGTGATCGGCAACGCCATGGTGTTGCAGCGTGACCAAGCAGTTCCGATCTGGGGAACAGCGGACCCGGGCGAAACCGTCGTCGTGAAATTCGCCTCTCAGACCCGGAACACAAAGGCTGGGTCTGACGGCAAATGGCAGGTCACACTGAGCTCGATGCCTGCCAGCGCTACTCCCGGCACGATGACGATTTCGGGCAACAACACGATCACACTGGGCGACGTACTCGTCGGAGAAGTCTGGATCGTCTCAGGCCAGTCGAACATGCAGTTCACGCTGGCAGAGAGTGCGGATGGCGAGGCTGCGATTGCCGCCGCCAACGACACGGCCATCCGGTTATTCAACATCAATCGCAAGGTTGCTTTCCAGCACGAGTCGGGCCCGCTCGCCTTGTGGCAGCCGGTTTCGCCCTCGTCGGTACGAGGATTCTCGGCTGCGGGCTATTATTTTGCTGCCCAGTTGCGCGATGCGCTGCACATTCCCATCGGAATGATCAATTCATCTTATGGCGGGACTCAGGCCGAAGCTTGGACACCGGTGGAATACCTACTTGCTTCCCCGGATCTGCGCCCCTGCGTTGACCGTACAAAAATCTGGGACGAAGAGCGGCCTCGAGTCAAAGCGGAATACGAGCAGCGGATGCAAGATTGGCGTGAAGCTGCGGAAAAGGCGAAGGCGGAAGGGGCGCGCGCGCCGTCAGAACCACGGGTTCCCGATGCATTGCGCGAAAGCCGCATTGCCGCTTCGCTTTACGATCGGATGATCGCCCCGTTGATCCCCTATGCCATTCGGGGCGTTGTCTGGTACCAGGGCGAATCCAACGAGGGCCGCGCTCAGCAATACGAAGTGCTGCTTCCCACCTTGATCAAAGCGTGGCGCGAACGTTGGGGCGAAGGCAACTTTCCTTTCGGCATCGTGCAGCTGCCCAATTACCGCGATGTGCTACCAGAGCCGTCGGATGAACCGTGGAGCTATCTGCGGGAAGCGCAACGGCGCACCGCACTAACCACTCCAAATAGCGGTCTGATCGTAACAATTGACATCGGCGAGGCCCACGATATTCACCCGAAAGATAAACTCAACCTCGGTAAAAGAATGGCCCGCTGGGCGCTGGTCACCGCATATCATTACAAGATGACCGCGTCGGGCCCGGTGTTTCGCAACGCCAAGTTGAGGGGATCAAAACTTGTGGTGACTTTCGATGATGTTGGCAAGGGATTGCGCATCCGCAACGGCGGCAAGCTCGAGGAATTCGCAGTGGCCGGGGCCGACCACCAGTGGCACTGGGCTAGCGCCAAGAGCGAAGGCCGTAACCGTGTTGCCGTGTGGTCTGACGCCGTGCCTCGCCCGGTAGCGGTGCGATACGCGTTTAACAGCAATCCGCGAAATCCCAACCTCACCGACGACGCGGGTCTTCCCGCCGCGCCATTTCGCAGCGACAGTTGGCCCGGGCCGACGGATGGGAAACGTTGAGATCCATGCGGAATCGCTCACGGCCCGATTCCGAAGCGGATGCCGAAGGCCGAAATAGGAAGCGCAGGAGGTTTCCGGTTCAAATCCGAACGCCCCGAGCACTAACTCATTGAACTGGCTGACCTTCCGCCTATCCCCGCTCCTCAGCGGTCGCACTCCTTCACTCGCCTAAAATATCTGTTGCAACGATTATCGTGATAACGCATCTAAGATGGTGAAAGGTTGGCAAGCATGAGCGTCCCGTTCGTGAAGGCCTGAATCGTTTACCGTGCGGCACACATCGAATGTGTGTCGCAGAAAGGGAAGGGTATGTCACTCAGACCCGTAAAGCAGGTTATCCAAACACAGCCCACCATCGAGGGCGCTGGCGTTAAGCTGCAACGCGCCTTCGGTTTCGGAAAAACGAAGGAGTTCGATCCGTTTCTGCTGCTGGATGACTTTCGCAACGACAATCCAAAAGACTATCTCGCTGGATTTCCGTGGCATCCACATCGCGGGATCGAGACAATCACCTACGTTCTCGCCGGCTCCGTCGAGCATGGTGACAGCCTTGGCAACAAGGGCAAGATGACTGCCGGTGACGTGCAATGGATGACCGCTGGCAGCGGCATTCTGCACCAGGAGATGCCCAAGGGTGATACCCATGGCCGCATGCACGGCTTCCAACTCTGGGCGAACCTGCCTTCCGCGCTCAAGATGACTGACCCGCGGTATCAGGACATTCCGTCGAGCGCGATCCCCGAGATCGCCGATGACGACGGCACCCGCGTGCGCGTCATCTGTGGTGCCTTCTGGGGCAAGAAGGGGCCGGTCGAGGGCGTGGCTGCTGACCCAAATTACCTGGACATTTCAGTTCCACCAGGTCAGCGCAAGCGGCTCAAAGTCGAAACCACGCGCAACGCCTTTGCTTACGTGTTCGCGGGCTCCGGCACGTTTCGCGATTCCTCGGAACCTCGCGCGGTTCTGACTGAACAAGTCGCCAAACCCGATGCGCCGCCGGTATACGACGTCAAGAATCACTCGCTGGTGCTGTTCGACCGCGGCGATGAAATCACCGTCCAAGCGGGCGACGAAGGCATCCGCTTCCTGCTCGTCTCCGGGAAGCCTATCGAAGAGCCCGTGGCTTGGTACGGCCCCATCGTGATGAATACGCAAGCGCAGCTACGCCAGGCTATGGCCGAGCTGAATGACGGAACGTTCATCAAGCACCGCTGATAGCCTCGCTGGCCGATCAGGGCCGCCCCGCCCCACGCCCCTCTTTGCCTATGCAGAGAAAAGCTGCTTTGCATCTGTTTTCTTTACGCTAGAATCCGGCCGTTGAACCACTACCAAAGGGGGCGATCTCTCAACAAAACATCCAAGTCTTGGTATTGGTCGGTTTGAATTCTCTTAATCGTGACAATATCGTGACAATAAGGGTCAAAATGCAAATGACCCGCTACCAAAGTTTTCCTGGACTTTTCCAAAAACCGTGATACACTTACCATTGTAGATAACTGCGTTTTGGGCTGCGGGAGCTTGCTCCCGCTTTTTCTTTTCTAGGCGGCCATTCGCGCTTTGCAAACCCAAAACAACCCAAATCGTGCCCTTTAAAATCAGCCACTTACGAAATGTAAATTTTGTAAGCTCTTTGCTTTCACATTCATGCAAAATGATGGGGGGGAGGGGGTAGCATGCCCTTCACAGCAAAATACGCAACCCGACCCGGCTAGCTCAGCAGTTCTCCTGATCGCGCTTTTTTCCGTAGTAGAGCGCCAGTCCAACGCCAAGGCTCATGAAGCCCGCTGGTGGGACAAGCAGCACGAGGACGCCCTTGCTGATGGCTCTCTGGCCGTCCTTGGAGGCCGCCGCAGCCGTGCTGAAGCACATCGCGCAGCCCTGGCTGAACGCAGGCGCCGTCCACATAGAAAGCAACAAGCCGAGTATCGCAGCGCGCAGTTTCATTTCACTCCCAGCTCGATAATACGCCTGGCGTCCGGGAAAAAGAAGATGGTCATCAAGATGAGGCAGGCCACGACCGAGCACATCGTCAGCCACTTCATGCGCGAAATTTCGTACTTCAAGTGCATGAAAAATCCGATGATCAGCGCGGCCTTGATCAGCGACAAGCCCATCAGAATGGTCAACATCTTGACCGGCTCCATGTTCTGATAGGTCAGGTAAACCTCAATGGCAGTCATCACCAGCAACGCGCCCCAAACCCAGAAGAACAGCGCTTTTTTGTGATGGCGGTGCTGCTCTGCAACCCGCTCCGCAATGGCGATTTGATCTGGTTCCATAACTCTCGCGCTCCTAGAGGATCTTCGCCGACATCAGATACACCAAAGGAAAGATGAACATCCACACGAGATCCACGAAATGCCAGTACAGGCCGGCAACTTCTACGTCGGACGAGTCGTATACTTTCGGTTTTAGCCACAGGATAATTCCGCACACAATCGCCGCGATTAAGAGAACGTGCGCGCCGTAATGGAACGGGCTATAGGCCGGCGTCGCCAGCCACGCCACCAGCCACAGCACCAGCAAAATGGGGATGAACTTGCGCCGCAGCGCGACCACGCCAAGGTAAATCACACCCAGCGTCACGTGCAGCATGTGCATTCCTGTCAGCGTAAAGAATGTGGAGGCGAACTGCGGCACGGTTCGGGATACGTTGACAAACTCGCTGGCGGCTTCATGCCCGGGAACTTTGGGGAACATCGGAAGCGTCAAGCCTTCTGCGATCAAGTTGCTCCACTCGCGGCCGTGAAGGATGATGAATCCCGCACCGCACGCCATGGTGGCGAGTAACCAAAGCGTCTGCGCCTTGGCGTTGTGGTCCACCGAGGCGCGCACCGCCAATACCATGGTCAGCGAACTGGTGAGCAGGAACGCCGTCATGATAGTTGCGTTGACAATACTTTCGGAGTGGAACGGCGTCGGCCAATTCGCCGTGGAAATGCGCCCATAGCTGTACGCGTAGAGCAGCGCGCCAAACGTCAGCGAATCGGAGAGCAGGAACAGCCACATCCCGATTTTCTTCGAGTACGTGCCGAATAGCGACGGTTCGTAAACCGACGGAATGTCGTGCAACGCGGAATCAGCCATGCGTTCGACCTCCGGATCAACTCGCAGCTAACTGACGAACTTCATCAAGCCAAAAATGTAAATCCACAACAGGGCCATGAAATGCCAGTACCACGCCGTCACGTCGACAACGATGCTGCGCGTCTTCAAGGAACGGTGCAGCAGCGCAGCGACGCTCGCGATAAGCAGCGCGACAACTCCGCCGAGCAAGTGCGCCGCGTGCGCGCCGGTCAGCAAGTAAATGAAAGAACTGCTCGGCGTCGTGGAAACGTAAAATCCGTTTGCCGCCAACTGCTTCCAGGCTGTCCACTGGCCGAAAAGAAACGCGAAGCCGAGGACAAGTGTCATCCCCAGCCAGGGCATCCTTGTTGGATCGCTGCTGGAAACTCCAGTGCCCGTTGAATTCGTCTCCATCACCGCTCGCGCCCTGATTTGCCGCCGCGCTAATTCCATGCTCACGCTGCTGACGAGCAGCACAAACGTATTGAGCAGCAACAACCTCGGCAGCGCCACCGGTATCCAGTCGCGAATGAGATTATTCGTGCGCGGGTCCAGCGACGGCAAACCTTGCCGCACCACGTAAGCGCTGGTAAACGAAACAAACAGCATCAGCACCGGTATCAGCGCAACGAGCAGTCCCAGCCGCGCGCGCCGCAACCGCGTGCCGTAGTCCAGCAACCCGACACGCGAGATTTCTGGTTCCATTACTGTCGCCGTTGTAGTCAAGCTGGCCATATGTGATCAGTGTTTTGGTTTGATTTCCGGATCCGTCTGCATCACGAAATCGCGAGGCGTGCCCGGCACGCTGTATTCGTAAGGTCCATTGTTAACCACCGGCGTACGCCCGCCAAAATTGTCGTGCGGCGGCGGCGTGGCGGTGATCCATTCGAGCGTGGTTGCTTCCCACGGATTGTCGCTGGCCTTCGCTCCCTTGAACATGCTCCAGAAAAGATTAATGACAAAAATAAACTGGCTGGCGATGGTGATGAACGCGGCAATCGTTATGAATCTCTGTATCGGGAGCAATCTAAGAATGAAGGCCACTTCCGTGGATTGCGAGTAGCGCCGCAAACCCGCGCTCATGCCGTAATAGTGCATGGGCATGAAAATGGCGTACGCGCCAACGAACGTGAGCCAGAAATGCAGCTTCGCCAGCGGTTCGTTCATCATTCGCCCAAACATCTTCGGGAACCAATAATACGTTGCCGCGAATATTCCGAAGATCGACGCCACGCCCATAATCAAATGAAAGTGTGCGATCACGAAATAGGTCTCGTGCAGGTAAATGTCCAGCACAGGCTGCGCGAGGAACGGGCCGCTGATTCCCCCAGTCACAAAGAGAGACACAAAGCCGATGGCAAAAAGCATGGGCGACGTGAATCGAATCCGCCCGCGCATGAGCGTGCCCAGCCAGTTAAACGTCTTGATGGCCGACGGGACGCCAATGCCCATGGTCATGATCGAGAAAGCAAAAGCGGTGTAGGGACTCATGCCGCTCATGAACATGTGGTGGCCCCAAACCATGAACCCGAGAAAACCGATGGCCATGATCGCGTACACCATCGCCTTGTACCCGAAGATAGGTTTGCGCGAAAAAACCGAGAGCAACTGCGAACACATGCCCATGGCCGGCAAAATCGCGATGTATACCTCGGGATGGCCGAAGAACCAGAACAGGTGCTGCCAAAGGAGCGGCGAGCCGCCTTTGTGCCCTGTAAGCTGGCCGTTCACTGTAACCAGCGGAACAAAAAAACTAGTGCCCAGGTTGCGGTCCATCAACAGCAAAATGCCTGCCGAGAGCAGCACGCCGAACGCCAGCAGGCCCAGGATCGCGGTGACGAACCAAGCCCACACCGTCAGTGGCATGCGCATCATGGTCATGCCCTTGGCGCGCATATCGAGCGTCGTAGTAATGAAGTTCAGGGCTCCCATCAACGCACCGATGCAGAAAATCGCAATGCTGGTGATCCACAGGTCAGCGCCTAATCCCTCACCGGGGCCGGCGGATTGCAGCGCGCTAAGCGGCGCATAACCGGTCCACCCGTGCAGCGGAGCGCCACCGGTTACGACAAATGCCGCAAGCAGCACGATAAAGCCGAGGAAGGTGGTCCAAAACGAAAGCATGTTCAGCACCGGAAAAGCCATGTCCGGTGCGCCAATCTGAATCGGCAGGAAATAATTTCCAAAGCCGCCCTGCGGTGCAGTGGTCAGCACGAAGAAAACCATGATCGTGCCATGCATGGTCAGAAGGCTTAGGTAAGTTTCCGGCTTGATCTCGCCAAAGAACGGCAGTGTCGCCGTCGGCCAGATCAAGTGAATGCGCATCAGCAGCGAAAGGAACATGCCTACAAAGACCGCTGTGAGCGCAAGAAAGTAATACTGAAGCCCGATAACTTTGTGGTCCAGGCTGAAGATCCATTTGCGAATAAATCCCTGCGGCGCCGCGTGTGCGTGGGATGCGTGGGCAGCTGATTCGTGAGTAGCCATGTTATTGCTTCTCCGCCTCCCTCGCCGCCAGCCATTTGTCAAACTCTTCCTGACTGACCACCTTCAATATGCCGTGCATCTTGTAATGACCGAGGCCGCAGAGTTCCGCGCAAGCAATCTCGTAATCACCGGTCTGAATGGGCGTGAAGTGCATGTGAATCGCCAGGCCGGGCACGGCGTCCTGCTTGAAGCGCATGCTTGGAACAAAAAAACTGTGAATCACGTCCTGCGCACGCAAGATCACTTCGATCTCGCGGTTCACCGGCACCACCATGACTCCGCTCACCACGTCGTCCTTCGATGCCGAGTCATGCGTATCCAGCCCTAAAGCCGCTTCGCCGCCGGCGGATGCGTCTTCCAATTCAGGTTTGGTTAATCCGAATATGCTGTCCGGCCCCGGGTAACGGAAGTACCAAGCAAACTGCATTCCGGTCACTTCCACGTGCACCGCATTGGCCTCTGCCGCGCGGAATCGTTCCGCCGCCCAGATCGAACTGCTCGCCAGATTCAATCCCACGAAAAGGATCGTGGTAAGCACTGTCCAGACAACTTCCAGTGTGGTGTTGCCGTGTGAGTACGACGCTTTCTGGGAAGAACCGCCTTCGCGATATTTCCAGACCAGATAGCCAAGGGCTAATTGCGCGGCAACGAATACGAATCCCATGAGATAGAAAGAAACCGTGAAGTGATGATCGATACCAGCGGCCGCCGCGGAAGCCCCTGCTGGCAGCCACCACGTCTTCGCCACAAAAAAATAGGTGCTGACGAGGGTGATCAGCCAGATTACGACGAGCAGAACGAGGCCCATTGTGCGAGACCTCCGAAGTGGTTTCCAGAGCCTTCCCCGCGAAGCTTTCCCAATATTCCAAAAAAGAAATGCGGAGAATTCAAACCGGGGCGAATATATCACAGCTTTTTCTCAGCGCAAGCAGCTTCTTGCATCTATTATTTCTTGTTGTTGATCGTTCTTTCTAGAAAGCGCTCTAAATCATTTCCGGCCAGCGCCGCAAACACGCATTGACGAAATTTTTTGTTTTGAGTAATATCCGTTTCGTTTCTGGGGGGTCCAGCGAAATGTTGAGGACCTCGCGATGTTTTCGGATCAAACTTTCCCAATTCGTCGGGCCTCGGACGCTTCCAGCGATTGCGCCCTCCTCCCATAGTTTTTCCAGCCCATCCGAAAAAATATTCGTGTGCTGTGGACAGCCGTCTCCATCCGTCGCCGGCGAGTCGAAGTCTTTTCTGGAACGTTCCGTAATTTGTGGTGGCCCATAACCTGAGGGGGAACGGGCGGCGCTTTCGGTGGCCGCCAAATTATTTTCGAGGACCACGAATCCAGGAGGTAACGCATGGCGGGCCCGGAAACTGATTCGGCCAAACCAAAACCGGAAGCGGCGAAAACATCCGCGACCGGTAGCGGCGATGCTACCAAGTATGTTGGTACGCCTGCTGTCGGTACATCCAAGGCGGCGGCGGCTGGCGGTTTGGCAACCGTCGGTCCCGAGCCGAGCGAAATCAATCGGAAGCGGCGGCGGCTGGTGTGGGTTACTGTCACGGCATTTCTTGGCGCATGGTTCATCGCCTTCCTTCGTTTTTTTCTTCCCCGTACGCTTTTCGAACCTCCCACGGTTTTCAAAATCGGCTACGCCTCAGACTACGCCCTCGGCGTGGATACCAAGTGGCAGCAGAAATATCGTATCTGGGTGGACCGCACACCCGATCGCGTGTTTGTCATCTACGCGCGCTGCACGCACCTCGGCTGCACGCCCGACTGGAAAGCCGGCGAAAACAAATTCAAGTGTCCATGCCACGGCAGCGGCTACGACAGCGAAGGGGTCAACTTTGAAGGGCCCGCGCCGCGCCCCATGGATCGCGCGCACGTAGAGCTGGCGCCAGACGGCCAAATTATTGTGGACACCTCCCGGCTCTATCAGTGGCCCAAGGGACAACCCAGCCACTTCAGCGATCCGGGATCGTATTTGCCGGTGTAACTGGGAACGCCCCGAAAGCGTTCCACGCGCAAGGGAGAAATAGCAACAGTTCGAGCCGCTACAGAACGGGAGAGCAGACGATGCCCGAAGAGAAAACGCCGAACGGAAAAAATGGCAAATCCGCTGGCTTGGTCGAGCGTCTGAAAGCTGGCGTCAAGGAAGACCTCGAATCCCTCAAGACAGAACTGCCTGCAAAAGCCAAAGAGCAAGTTGAAATTCTGAAGAAGCCCACCAAGACCCAGGTCTACACTTCGATTTTCCGGCACAAGCACGACGACACACCGCGCAATCGCGCCCTCGGCGTGCTCTCGAACGTTTTTCTCCATCTGCATCCGGCCAAGATTAATCGTGACGCCGTTCGCTACAGCTACACCTGGGGGATGGGCGGCATCACTTTTTATTTGTTCATCGTCCTTACGCTCACTGGCGTCATGCTGATGTTTTACTACCATCCCAGTAAAGTGCAGGCTTTCCGAGATGTGCTCTATCTCGAACACGACGTGCCCTTCGGCAAATTGTTGCGCAACATGCATCGCTGGGCCGCTCACTTGATGGTCATCGCCGTCGAACTCCACATGTTCCGCGTGTTTCTCACCGGCTCGTACAAGAAGCCACGTGAGTTCAATTGGAACGTCGGCGTGATTCTTCTGGTTCTGACGCTGCTGCTCTCTTTCACCGGTTATCTGCTTCCCGACGATCAGCTCGGCTTCTGGGCCGTCACGGTCGGCACCAACATGGCCCGCGCCACTCCGCTCCTCGGCCACGAAGGTCCCTTCGGCCAACAGTTAGGCATGACGCCGTACAACGACGTGCGCTTCGGACTGCTCGGCGGCTCTATCGTGGACGCCAACGCTCTCCTCCGCTCCTACATCTGGCACTGCATCGGCATTCCCATCATCGCTTCCATTTTCATGGTCCTCCACTTCTGGCGCGTTCGTAAGGATGGCGGCATCTCCGGCCCCGCACCCGTGGTTCTCGACTCCGAAGTGAAGGAGGCGAAGAAATAGCCATGGATTGGAAACAACTGTGGGAAATCCTCTCAGCCCCGGACAACGTTCCGATCATTGCGATGATTCCGCTGCTCGCATTTTACATTTACCTCGCCTGGAAGCAGGCGCATGCCAATGACGTCCTGATCGAGCAACTGGCCGGAGATGCAGCGCTGGCCAAAACGCATCATCGCAAGGCTTGGCCCTTCAAGCCCGGATGGGCGAAAGAAGTCCACGTCTGGCCATTTCTGTTGCGCATCGAATTCCTGGCCGCCATCATCGTCACCATCATTCTGATGGTCTGGTCCATCACTCTGAACGCGCCGCTTGAAGAACCGGCCAACCCCAACCTCACCATGAACCCGGCGAAAGCGCCGTGGTATTTCCTCGGCCTGCAGGAAATGCTGGTCTACTTCGACCCGTGGATCGCCGGGGTGGTCATGCCCACGCTCATCATCTTCGGCTTGATGGTGATTCCTTATATCGACACTAATCCCTTGGGCGCGGGCTACTACACCTGGAAGCAACGCAAATTCGCCATCGGAACGTTTCTCTTCGGCTTCATCATCCTGTGGGTCTCCATGATTTTCATCGGCACGTTTATTCGTGGTCCGGGTTGGCAGTGGTTCTGGCCAGGGCAGACCTGGGACCACAACCGCCTCATTTACGAAGTCAATCGTGACTTGCCGGATCTCTTCGGAATCACTTCGAATTGGGGCAAGGGCATCTTCGGAGCAGCCGTGGTCGGCGGTTTCTTCGCCATCGGCGGCATGCTCGTTCATGCCTTTTTTCGCCGTCACAACGCGAAAGACTTCAAGCGCATGAGCCTGCTGCAGTATTCCATCATGATGACGTTTTTTCTGACCATGATCGGATTGCCCATCAAGATGCTGTTGCGGTTGCTCTTCCACATTAAATACGTGTGGATTACACCTTGGTTCAACGTTTAGTGCCGTTCCAACTGGTGAGGCTATGAATTACGTATACGTATTGCAGAGCTTGAGGGACAGTCGATGGTATACCGGGATGGCCGCGGACTTGCGAAAGCGAATTCACGACCATGAAGCGGGCCGTGTCCACTCGACACGTTTCCGGCGTCCGCTCCGATTGGTCTACTATGAGGCTGATGCAGCCCGCCGCGAACGATATCTGAAGACAGGGCGAGGAAAGAAATATCTCGGCCAACGACTCTGTGATTGGATCTCAGTAAATAGTCCCAGCAAGTTGGAACGGCATTAGGAGGAACTGGTGCCCGAAAAGCCCATTCCCGAAAACGATCCGGTAGTTAGCAAGTCGCTGGCTCCTCATTACGTCATCTCCATGGTCATTCTCATGGCCACTTTCTTTTGGGCAATGTGGGACGAGGATTTCGGGCAGCGCCCGTGGAAAGCTTTCCAGCATGAATGGAAGGACCGCTACTCGACATTCCTAAAGAGCGCCCGCTCGCAATCCGGCGACGCGCAAAAAGAAGTCGAGGCCAACCCCGATTACCAGAAACTCAAACAGGATTACGACAGCGCCAGCCAGAACGCCGCCCCGCGCATCCAGGAACTTAGGGAGAAGCTGCGGGATTTGGCCGCAAGAATCCTAGCTGTCCAGGACGGCACTAATCACTTCACTGACCGGCGCGCCTACGTCACCGCCGCAACGTACGCCATCGAAACTGAGACGAGCTCGTCGTCCAAACAACGCATGCAGCGCAACCTTGAAGAGTACAAAGCCAAACCCAGCACCGTTGAAATGCCCGATGGCAAGCTCCAGACCTTCAAGAATTTCGGCGAACTGGAAGAGGCCTATAACGAACTCAAGAACGAACGAACGCAATTTAGTGCGGAGCTCGGCGAACTCATCAAGCCCGTCAATGAGAAAAAGGAATTGATGGATTCCTTCCTCACCGACCACATGGTAAGCCTCACGCCCTCGCAACTGACGAACTTGCAGAACGGCGTGGAAGTCTGGACTCCGAAAATCCGCCAGATCAACGTCAACGAGCACAACGCCGATATCGTGAGGGAGGACAGTTCCCAAATCGTCGACCGCTGTGAGTCCTGTCACATGGGCATTCGCGAGCCGGTGAAGCTCACGGCCGCCGCCATGTCCTTACCAGGCAAAAAGCCTGATGTGTACGCGCGGGCCTTCACCAGCCACCCGGAGCCCGATCTCTTGAAGATTCACGATCCTGACAAGTTCGGCTGTACGCCTTGCCACCAGGGTAATGGACGCGCCACTACTAGCGTCGAAAAAGCGCACGGTAACTATGAACACTGGCTGTGGCCCGTCTTTCCTCGTGCAAATTTCGAAGCGGGCTGCCAGGTTTGCCACTCCGCCGACATGGTCGTCGTCACCAATGACGTTGGGTGGGTGGTCAGTGAAGGCAAGGATCTTTTCCGCCAGCGCGGCTGCGTCGGCTGTCACCGTTTCGAAGGCTACGACAAGGAACCCGAGGATTTGCTCTCCGTCGCCCAGCAAATCAAGCAGCTCGATCAAGAGAAGAAGGACAACTTCAAGCAAGCCGGCGACTTGATGAAGCAAGCCGACAAAGCCGAGAGTAACGAGGAAGCCAACCGCCTCAACGATCGCGCCGTCGCTCTCAAAGTCACCAACAGCAAGCTCGACCTGCGCATCGTGCAACTCGACCGCTCCACCAAGAGCCTTCTCGAGGACATGAAAAAGGTCGGTCCCAATCTCAAGGACATTCGCCTCAAGCTAAACAAAAATTGGATTCCGGTTTGGCTCAAAAAGCCCAGCGACTTCCGCGCCACCACGAAAATGCCGAATTTCCGCCTTAGCGACGACCAGATCAAGGCCATCTCCGCTTTCATCTGGCAGTCCGCGCTCAAGGATTCCTTGCACAAGCACAAACTCGGCAATGCCGCTCACGGAAAGGAATTGTTCGAATCGCGCGGCTGCCTCGCCTGCCACTCCATCGGTGAAGGCGATCAGTTGCAGGGCGGAACTTTCGCGGCCAATCTCACTCGCGTCGGCGAGAAGGCCAATTACGATTACCTGGTTCGTTGGGTCCACAACGCGCGCGAGCGCACGCGCCCTTATTGCCCTCTTGAAAAGAAAGACATCGGCCCCGAGGATTACAAAAAGAAAGGCCTGCCCTACGTTTTCGACCTCGAGCACAGCCGCTGTCCGAATGACGGCCACGAACTCCAGGTCCAGAACATGACCGTCATGCCCAGCCTCCGTCTTTCTCCACAAGACGCCGAGGACGTTGCCAGCTATCTAATTACTTTGAAAAAGCAGGATCCTTCCTCCTACGCCGATGCCTCCTTCATGGACGATCCTAATTTGAAGGACGAAGGCAAGAAGTGGGTTCGCCATTTCGGCTGCGCCGGTTGCCATGAAATTTCCGGCCTCGAGGAAGAAGGCCGCATCGGCACCGAGCTGACTATCGAGGGCAGCAAGCCAATCGAGCGTTTGGATTTCGCATTGTTCACGGAAATTGCCCAGCGCGGCGGCGTCGAGCCAATTACCGATCCAGAAGATCTTGCGCGCTTGCCCGAAGGCCCCGCGAAACAGCCTTGGTACGACCAGAAAGGCTTCTTCGAACACAAACTCGCCGAGCCCAACATTTGGGACAAGGGCAAGGACAAGCCCGAAACAGAAAAGTTGCGCATGCCGAATCTGCACCTCACCAAGGACCAGATTCGCGCGCTCACCACTTTCCTTTTGGGCAGCCAGGAAAATCCGCTTCCTCCCAACTATCAGTACCGCCCGCTCGATTATCGCCGTGACATCCAGGAAGGCTGGTGGGTGGTCAAAAAATATAACTGCATGGGCTGCCACCAGCTCATCCCCGGCCAGAAAACTTCTCTCATGGGTATGGCCCGTTACAAGGACGCGCAGGAGCAACTTCCTCCCAAGCTCCTAACCGAAGGCGCGCGTGTCGATCCCGAGTGGTTGCAGCGGTTCCTGAAGAATCCGTCTCTCAGCGCCACGGACACCAATCGCAACGGTGTGCGCTCCTACCTCCAGGTCCGCATGCCAACGTTTTCTTTCTCCGAAAACGAGCTTGGAAAATTGGTTCGATTCTTCCAGGCTCTCTCGCGCCAGCCCTTCCCTTACATTCCGGAAGAGGTTCCCGTCCTCACCGCGAAAGAGACCGAAATGGCGCGCAGCCTTTTCAGCAGCACTGCCGCTCCGTGCTTGAAGTGCCACGCCACCGGAGATCCGGCCCACGATCGCTTCGCGACTGCTCCCAACTTCCTCCAGGCCCGCGGCCGCTTGAAGCCCGATTGGATGGAACGTTGGATGCTCGACCCGCAAGCCATCGCTCCAGGCACCTCCATGCCTTCTGGCCTCTTCAAGCGCGATAACGGTCACTGGGTTTTCTCCGGACCGACGCCCGCTTCTTTCCAGGGCTATGATAAGGACCATACAAAACTTCTGGTCGACTACATTCTGCAGCTCACGCCGGAAGAGCAGCGCCGAGTTGGCGCTGCCATGGGCCGTTCGAGTGCTGGGTCCGGTAGTTCGTCCGGCTCGAAATCTTCCGGCAACGGTGGCCGCGGCGCGCCTGAATAAATTTGCGCCCGAATAATTTTTCATTGTTTTATGCTTTAAAATTTAGGAGAGGTACAGCGAAATCATGAAAACGAAAACATCCATGGCAGTTTGGAGCCTTGCCGCGTTGGTGGGATTTGTTTTCCTCGCAGGTTGCGGCAAGAAAGAAGAAGAGCAGCCCGCCGGTGCTCCCACGGCCGCGCCTGCGGCCGCTGCCACTCCAATTGATCCCGCCACGGCCGCCAGCATCAGCGGCACCGTGAAACTCGATGGCGAAGCCCCCAAGGCCGCCAAGATTGACATGAGCCAGGATCCCGCCTGCAAAGGCACGAACACGGCTGAGAACGTTGTGGCCTCCGGCGGCCACCTCGCCAACGTTTTCGTCTACGTGAAAGAAGGCCTTGGCAACCGCACCTTCGATGTTCCCAAGGTGCCCATCACGCTCGATCAGAGCGGCTGCAAATATCATCCCCACGTGATGGGCGTAGTCGCCAATCAAACCATCAAGATCGTCAACAGCGATCCAACCACGCACAACATTCATCCCACTCCGAAAGACAACCGCGAGTGGAACGAGTCGCAGCCTCCGCAGGCCGCTGCGCTCGAGAAAACTTTCGCCCGCGAAGAAATCATGCTGCCCGTGAAGTGCAACCAGCATCCCTGGATGCGCATGTTCGTCAACGTAACCAAGAACCCGTTCTTCGCGGTCACCGGCCCCGACGGCAAGTTCGAAATCAAGGGCCTGCCTCCGGGCGACTACACCATCGCGTTCGTCCAGGAAAAGCTCGGTGAACAAGACGTCAAAGTCACGCTCGCCGCAAAAGACTCAAAGACCGTGGACGCGACGTTCAAGCCCTGAGGCATTGCGTTAATGGCGATTGTCGTTCTGAGGGCATCCGATGAGGATGCCCTCAGAATCTCAACTGTAAGTGTGGCAAGCTCATTTGGTGGAGAACATCGGGCCACGATGAAACCGTCGCGATGAACGATCCTGAGGAGGTCCATTGCTTCCTGTGATGCTCTTGATTTCCATCTTGCTCGGCCTCATCCCACTAGTGGGCATCGGGTGGATTGTCGTCTCCGGAACCATCACTACCGTCGATGGACTTTTCGAGAGCATCATCATGCTCAGCATCTCCGGCGTTTTTTTCCTCAACGTTTTCTGGGAGCTTCGCGACCGCGGCCTCTTTGGCAAGAGCAAGGCAGAGCCATCCAAGACGCCGCCCGCCTCCGACGAGGGCTAGCGGCGCGAGAAACAATGGCCAGTATTCCATCCTCGCCGGAAAATGGCGACCAATCGAAATTTCCCGCGGAAGATCCTTCCGCGAAGCCTGTTTCCTCGCCGCATCACAAAATGTCTCCACGCAATCGCGCGCTGTTTTTCGTCACCGCCTGGCTGATCGTCCTGATGCCGTTCCTGTTTTGGTGGAACACCTGGTTTGGCCGCGGGCTCCCCGACAAGCAAATCACTGAATACCTCCAAGATGAAAAACATCCGCGCCACATTCAGCACGCCCTCATTCAGCTCGGCGAGCACATGAGCCACCACGACTCAGCAGCGGCGCGCTGGTATCCGGAATTGATCCGCCTGGCTTCGCATCCCGTCGAAGAGGTTCGCAATACCGATGCCTGGGTGATGGGGCAGGACACTTCCGCGCCGGGCTTTCACGAAGCGCTCCTCAAGATGCTCCAGGATTCCTCCCCGATGGTCCGCGGAAACGCCGCTCTCTCTCTCGTCCTCTTCCACGACAATTCCGGTCGTCCGCAAATCGTCGAGCTTCTCCAGCCCGCCAGAATCGTTGCTCCCTTCGCGGGCCGCGTTAGGGATTCCGATAAGGCAGGAACCGCCGTTCACCAGGGCGGCCTCATCGCAAAAATTCAAGTCGACCCCTCCGTGGAAGCCTCTCAGAACGAGCTGCGAAGTTTCGAGCTGCGCTCGCCCATCAGCGGTCGCATCCGCACACTCTTCGTGGCTCCGGGCTCGCACGTAGGCGCTGGCGCCGAAGTCGCCACTGTCGACCCCGGCGACGAACAAGTTTGGGAAGCCCTTCGCGCGCTCTACCTCATCGGTCAGGTTGACGACTTACCCGCCATCCGCCCCTATCAGCGCGAACTCCCTGAAATCTCTGATCGCGTCCGCCAGCAAGCCCTGCTCACCGAGAAATCCATCCGCGATCGCGCCGCCCATCCCTGAGACCGCGTCCTCTCTTCCGCGAAAACATCGAATGTCCTTGCAAAAGGATACCGGCAGAGCGTATATCCGTGTTCTGGCCCAACCTGGAAACTCTCCCTTCCCTGACCTGCCCGGGCGGTTCGACGGAGAGACAATCTCTCTACTCTGGAGGTGCATGAATGTTGAATGCTAGGAAGTTACCCGCAACTTGGAAACTCAGAGTGTCCCCAAGACTCTGCGTGACGGCGAGCGCGGTCATACTCGTCGTGGCAGTGGCTTGCGCACTCGCTGCAAGCAGCGCCACGCAAAACACCGATGACCAGGGCTTCTCATGCTCAAACCTTCCCAACTTTTCCGCGTTAAAGAACGCTATCGCTTCGGCCACTGCCGCGGAAACCAGCGGCCTGAACAACCAGATGTGGGCGACTCTCGTCAATCGCGACGGTGTGGTTTGTGCCGTCGCCTTCTCCGGTGTCAACCGGGGCGCCCAGTGGCCCGGCAGCCGGGTCATTTCCGCACAGAAGGCCAACACTGCCAATGCCTTCAGTCTAGACGCTTCGTCCAATAGCAATGGCTCCGGCCAGGCCGGTGGCTTGGCGCTGTCCACGGCAAACCTCTATTCTGCCGTCCAGCCTGGCGGCAGCCTCTATGGACTGCAGCACAGCAATCCTGTCGATACCGGTGTCGGCTACGCCGGACCTTCCGCCAACTACGGCACTGCTTCCGACCCCATGGTTGGACACAAAATCGGTGGCGTAAACGTCTTTGGCGGCGGCTTGGGCCTCTATGCGCACGGCCATCTGCTTATCGGCGGAGTTGGCGTAAGTGGTGACACTTCCTGCGCGGACCACAACATCGCCTGGCGCGTGCGAAATCTCCTCGGTCTTGATCATATGGCCGCCTCCGCCTCGCAGCCGGCAGTTCCGGGCCCCGCAAGCCTGTTTGCCGGCGACTCTATGCATCCGGACAACATCATTTTCGACATCACCGCAAACCCGAACGGCGGCACGGGCAATAGCAAGTCCGGGTTCGGCCATGCGACGTGCCCGAACACTTCTGGCTCGGCGACTCTTCCTGCCGTCGAACCCTGAGCGGGTTGGCAGCTTGCCATCGACCTGAGCGTTATTAATCCCGGGAGGCGCGCCTTCACCGCGCCTCCTCTTCTTGCTTTTGTGGCACAGCCTTCAGGCTGTGCGCTTCATCCGTGCGCCTAGACATGCCCTTACCGCGAACGCGCCGCCCATCCCATAGCTTCTTTCCATGAATTTGTCCTTGTAGAGGCGAGATCTCTTCGACATCCATCCCCCCCACCCCCGGTGTTTTTTGGCAAAGAGTGCGGAATCGGTTGAAAATAAAAGAGTTGAGTTTTGGTGAGTGCAAAAGAGTGCGCAACAGTGTGAAAAGAACGAACTTGAATACAGTTGTGAGTGCCTGTGACGAGTGGAGTGCTCCCCTTCGTTGTTGCAATCGGTTTGAACCAGAACAGGAATTGTTGGTATACACACCGGCAGTTTTCGTAAGAGTGGCAAGCAAAGGACTTACGGGATACGGAACTTGGAAGAGAGACGGAGAATAGAATCGTCTTGTTCGTTGTGCTGGAGAGCGAAACTGGCAGAGGCACAACGATATGGTAGGAGTTAGAAGGACTGCGTAGAGGGCGAGCCACGGTACGAAAACCGGGATGCAAAAGACGCACATGGGGTTTGCGGGCATCCTGAGCTGTGGCGGGCAGGCGGAGGAATCGTGCCGACTTAACGAACCCATTATAGCAGATTGGTACCGTTTGTCAATGATTACTTGTAAGTGCTTTGGATGCCGGGGGATAGCGGAGTGGTTGTTTCAGCTTGTAATTGGGAAGTGCGTGAGAATGCGGAGCGTCGGAGCGTGGACTCTGCGCGTAAATCAAGGCTCGGAGCCCCCATTTTCTGGGAGCGCATCTTGAGTAATTTCGTGACGGTTCAGTTTTTTGGGAGTTCCCGCATGAGCCTTTCGCCTACAGCTATTCGGATCGGCGAGTTTGGCGGCAAGATTCCAATGAGCCCCATGATAGGAACGCGTTTGCCGAGAGCAGCACTTATAGCATTCAAGGCGTTGATGCTTTCGAGCGGTCCCCCAATGCTGGTCTCGTATAAGACACGGCTAGCTTCCTGTAGCTGAACAGAGAAGCCAGCCTCTTTCAGCGCGTTGTAAATCTGTATTCCTAGGCCGCCGCTGTTTCCTAGAGATATTTCAACGGTGATGTGGATGTCTGCGTTGGCGACGGGGCGAAGCTCATCTACGATTTCCCGAATCTGTGAAATGGCAAGAGATCGGGGCGCGATTGCGGATGCCAGCTTTACTCTTGCGATGTGTTCGGCCTCGGCCTTTTGATTTGCGATAGCCGCCCGTTCCTCGGCAACAGCAGCTCGTTCGATAGCCGCGCCTGCCGCCTGCCTCGCGTCTCCAGCTTCCTTATTCAGTCTCGCTATCTCCGCCTGCCTTTTTTGGTCTTCGAAATGAACCAAACCTTGCAACCGGCGATTCAAGATCCAATGCCGGACTCCAAAGCCGACTTCGCCGACAATTCCAATAGCCACAAGGACAGCAAATACTTGAATCAAAGTGTCGAGGAGAGCAAGTGAGGATTCGAGATCGCCAATCTTCCCGGACATATTCAAGCGCTCTCCCGACACCTGCGCGAAGAAACGTAAGTCTACTATAATTTATCGAGTATATAACGCCCATCCGTTTGGACCCGGCGGCCCCGTTCATGGCAGGGGACGGGACAACTGTGGCGTGGCTTGCGGGCGAGTACGCCGTCGGCGTTACAAGAGAGGGCACGATGTATCGTGCCCCTACGGGTGCCGCGGGCGGGACACGAAGGGCAGATGCGCGCGAGTAAGCTTGCATGCCTGAAGAGAAGAAATTTCATCGCCGGTCGATCCGATTGCGAGGAGTGGACTATTCGGAACCAGGGGCGTATTTCATTACGATTTGCGCCGCGAGACACAGGGATATTTTCGGCAAAATTGAGAATGACCGAGTTGCTTTGAGTCCGCTTGGAGAAATCGTTCGAGCGTGTTGGGTCGAGATCCCCGACCATTTTGCAAGTGCATCGGTGCAGGAATTCGTGGTGATGCCCAACCATGTGCACGGAATAGTTGGGTTGACCGTAGGGGCACGATATATCGTGCTCCTCGATCCGAAGGCGAGGACTCCGGAGAAGTTTCAAAAGCCAGTGAAAGGCTCCATACCGACGATTATCCGGGCGTTTAAGGGAGCAGTTGCGCGCCGGACAAGAAGAGAATTGGGAGTCAGCGGTAATGAGATCTGGCAACGAAACTACTTCGAACGCGTATTGAGGGATGGAAAAGAATATGCGGACGCGAGCCGATACATCCTCGAAAACCGCCGGCGGTGGGAGTGGGATAGGGAAGACCTTGAGCGAAGAATGAAGCCTTTCGACGAGTAGGTGGCAAGATCAACTGATCGCGCCGCGAAGAGGGGCACGATGTATCGTGCCCCTACGGTGAAAAGCCACTACAGGAGGAAATAGTCGCTCAATACGCCATGGGGCCGACTTCTTTTTCCACTTCGGCGATATCCACCATGACGATGGCGTCCCACGGGCAGCCGTCCAGGAAGCAGCCGTCGGGGCCTTTGCTGAGGCATTTCTTGCAGCCGATGCACTGGATGGGGTCTATCTGGATGCGCCCGAACGGAGGATTGTCCTCGTCCGGCACCCAGAACATGCAGTCTTCCACCGGGCAGTACTCGACACAGGCCGGCGAGCCCGCGCAACCGGTACAGCACTCGGTAATGACGGCCAGTTCTTTGGGCTTCTTCTTGCGCGCGGTGGCGATTCCCTTGGAGCGCGGCTCGTGCTTCAGCTCGTCGGGCACCATCCCGGGCGCTTTTGCGACATCGGGTGCGTTAGCCATTTGCAGAGATTTTACCTTGAGTGTCAAGCCCTTGCCAGCGCGTTCTTGCGGCCAGTCTGCCTCTCGCCCAGTGTTTACGCGGAGATGCGGATCAGCGGATCATATGAGATCCCTCGCTCCGCTCAGGATGACGGCGGCTCCCTGCGCAATGCATTACAATGCCGGTGCGTCCGAATCCTCTTCGCCTGCACACCATGTTCCCCAAACCGTTCTACAAACACGTTTTGCCCGCGCTCCTCGCCGGACTTGCGTTGCGCCTCTTTTTCATCTGGCGCTTCCCCTTCTATTCCGGCGATACCGCCTACTACGAAGAGCTGGCGCGCAATTGGCTGTATCACGGAGTTTACGGCTTCTACTCCCACGGCCAGCTTCTTCCCTCGGATGCGCGTGTCCCCGGCTATCCGGCGTTTCTGGCCGCGATTTATTTTCTGGCTGGAACGGGCCGCAAGGCTGTCATGCTCGCGCAGGCGTTCGTCGACCTTGCGACGTGCGTTCTGGCCGCGGGCATCGCCAGCCGCCTGGCGGCCGACGCTCCCGTTGCGGCGCGCGGCCGCGTCGCAACTGTAGCGCTTTGGCTGACGGCGCTGTGCCCCTTCACAGCGAACTACGCGGCGGTGCCGCTGACGGAAGTGCTGGCGACATTTTTCAGCACGCTCGCGCTGTTGATTTTTCTGTCGCCCGCGGGAATGGAGTTCGATCGAATCTCCTCGAAGCGCGATGGGGGCCGCGCCGCAAAAAATTGGTTCGCCGGCGGACTGGTGGTTGGCCTCGGAACGCTGGTCCGGCCGGAAACGCCCCTGCTTCTTGCGTCCGTGCTGATCGCGCTGTGGCTGCGCCATCACCGTCCTGCGAATTGGAAAAAGCTCGAGGCCGCAACGTTGTGGATGGCCCTTGGCTTGCTGCTGCCGCTGGCGCCGTGGGCCGCGCGCAACGCGCTGAGTCTCGGCCGCGTGCAGTTTCTCGCGCCGCGTTACGCGGAAACGTATGGCGACGTCCTGCCGACGGGATTTTACGCCTGGACGCAAACGTGGATGTTTCGCTTTCGCGACGCCTATCTCTTCACCTGGAAATTGCCGTCGCAGCCGATCGAATTGAAAAATGTTCCTTCGTACGCCACGGATTCGCCGGAGGAATTTTCGCGCGTCGCTTCCCTGCTGGACCGCTACAACCGCGGGCACCGCATGACGCGCGAACTCGATTTCGAATTCGCGGAGCTGGCGCGGGAACGCGCGGAGCGCCATCCGATTCGCACTTACCTGTGGGTTCCCATCGAGCGCGCCGCTGCGATGTGGTTCACTCCGCGGATTACGCTGCTGCCGTACTCCGGCCGGCTGTGGCCGCTCGCGGAAAGTTACCACAGCAATCCGGCGGACTTTGAAGTTACGCTTGGCTTGGCGCTGCTCAACGTTCTATATGTTGGAATGGCACTTGCCGCCGCGTGGTTCTGGCGCGCGAATCCTGGGGTGTTACTGATCGCGACATTCATCGTTGTTCGCACGGCATTCTTCACGCAAGTGCAGACCTGTGAGCCGCGTTACATCCTGGAGTGCTTCCCCGCCGTGCTCGCTCTGGCCGCGCAACTCTTCCGGAGGTCAGTACAGGTACGGCGTGCGCAACCCGTGCTAGCAAATTCGAAGTGAATTTTTCTTATTGGACGTTCACTTTGGTGTCGGATTGTTGATGCGGCGCGATCTCGACGCTTTCTCCGCCGGCCAGATATTTTTTCAATACATCCGGATCGTCCCATTCCAAATCCCAGCCGTCTTCAATGGCCATGAGCGTATAGCGGCCGGGAACAACAGCGTTCAGCGAGAAAGTTCCATCGGAATCGGATTGGTCGCGGCGAAAAAGCGCAGGATTGCTGCGCAGATCGAGCGGCGCGAGAACGATCATTACGCCGGAGACCGGCTTGTCTTTCTTGAGCGCTGTGCCGGTGATGTGGCCGGTGCCTTTCGAAGCGTTGATGGTAACGCTCACGTCCTGCGCGCCAGCGATTTGAAAGGAACGGCCGGTGGTCTTGATGCCGGTGGAGGAGAGGCTGCGAATAAAGAGGGCTTGTGGCTCGATGATGACAAGCTCATAGCTTCCCATTTCAGAGGGATTGTTCTTGAGTGAAAACTCGCCTGTTGCGGAAACGTCCGCGGTAAAGCCCTGCCCGGTAGTGACATTTCGAAGCAGAACGCGAGCAGGCTGAGGAACAGGGGAGGCGTCGTCCAGTTTGAGAATTCCGCTGACCACAACGGAGGGGGCGCTTTGCGTCGCGTCAATCTCCGCGTCATTCGAAACCTGAAGGCTCTGGGTGCGGCGGGTCGTCGCGTTCCCGTTTGGAGTCATCACTGCGAGGCTCAAACGACCCGGAGGAACACCACCGACTTCCATCAAGCCGGGAGCCACTTGATGGAAAGAAACGGGGACGTGAATTTCGCGGCCTTCCGCAACAGACTGTGTGACTTGAATGTTTACACCTTGATTCGGGTCCGCGGCAGGCGCTCTGACCAGGAAGTGGAGAGCAGGGATAGGACGAAGGCGAAAATCGGCGATAGCCATTTCGCCAGCATGAAGCGCAAGAGGGGCGGCGCCGGAAATGTCGTTCGAATCGGGAAAGAACATCACGGGATAAACGACATCGAGAGTCTGGTCCTGCTCGGAGAAAGACGGAGGGTCGGCTTCCTGGACGTTCTGGTTATCTTGGCTCATACGATGACGAGTATTGTGCTGCGCATACCAAGGCCGGGCGGAAACAGAGACGAAGTAGATCCCGGGAGGCAGGTGGCCAAAATGATAGCGGCCCTGATCGTCGGTTGGCTTCTGGCCGAAGGAGGAGGTGCGGCGCCGGCCTCCGACGAGATTTTCGCGGAAGAGCATGACCATGGCGCGGCGGACGGGATCGTCGGATTCATCGCGGACTTCGCCCGAAATGGACGCGGAAGGCCGCAAACCGAAAGTCAGATTTTCCGATTCCAGGCCCGGACCGACGACGATCGCGGTCGTGAAGTTTTCGTGTTGCTGATACATCTGAGGGAAGTAGCCGCGGTGATGAGCAGTCAGGGAGTATTTACCGGGAAGCACGTCGGCGAAAGCGAATCGGCCTTCGGGGTCCGTGAGCTCGGTGCGGCCAGAATCGGGAGGGACACGCGCACCAGCGGACGCTGAAACATTTATGCTGACCGACGCGCGGGCGAGCGGCTGGCCGGTGATGGCGTCGATGACTCTGCCACTGATTCGAAAGGAGGAAGGAGCGGCGGGAGCTTGTGGTTGAGCTGGCTGAGGATTTTGCGCCTGCTGAAAAAATGCGAGAAGAAAGAGAATTTGCAGTAGTTTGAGTGCGAACATGAGAGTCACTCTTCCACTTTTACCGCTTCGAGCTCGATTTTTGCCTTCTGGTCAGGCGACAGCGTAATCCCGCTGGCTCGCACAAGGTATTTGCGCATGACGTCCGGATTTCTGTATTCGAGCTGCTCGGGATGGTCAACGGCAAGGAATTTGTATTCGCCGAGCGGAAGAAACGGCATCTGAAAGAATCCTTTCGGATCGGTCAGCTGAATGATTGGCGGAGTGGAAGAATGTTCGGAAAAGGCGAGAACCGTGGCGGTGAATGGATGATTGTCGAGCGCAACAGTTCCGCTGAGAGAAGCTCCGTCATCTCGGAGGGTAATCTCGATGGGTTGCGGAGCGCCGCCGGCTGGAATCGACAGATCGGATTGCAGAAGGTTGGTGGGGCCGGAAGTGGCGGACTGAACGTAAAGCAAGCCGTTGGGATTGATTTCAACTCCGTACGTTCCGGGAGGGATATTTTGAAGTTCAAGCGAGGCAGAACCGCGCTCGCCGACTTGTTGGGAGCCGTGGCGGGACTCGAACATCCCCGAGGTATGCGAGACAAGCTGAACGTAGGCGGGAAAATAGTTTTCTTGCTGGGTGAATCGTTCCGAGCCGGTTCGAGAGGAGATGACGCGCATGCGGATGGGAATGTTCGCGTTGGGTAACAGGGCGATGTGGATTCCGGAGAGATCGGCATTCACGGTTAACGGCAGGACGGCCGTCATAGAACGGCCGGGGCCGATTTGGGGGCCAGTGGGAGGCGCGTTCGCGAAAAGCGTGTAAGTCCCCGAAGGGATACAAGGGATGCGGAAGGCCCCGGTTGCGGGATCAAATCGATAGCCAGACGCTAAGTGCTTTCCCGCGGAATTGAGCACTTGAAGGTTGGCAAACTGGCCTGCAGCGTAGCCGATGATTGTGCCGGCGACGCGAAAGCAAGGTTGCGGGGACAGAGTGAAATTGATTTCAGCCCGCTTGCCCGGGACCATGGGAATTGGGGAAGCGAGAGAAATATCCGAGCCTGCCGGATAATAGACTACCGGGAAACCGAGCGCAGCGGAATTTGCAGAGCCGGAGGCAATCGGCACCGAACTCCCACTGGGTCCTGCCGACAAATAATACGTGCCGGGCTGAAGCTCGGCAATGCGGAACTCTCCGTCTTCATTCGTCGCGCCGCCTTGGCGATCTTGCCAAACCTTGCGGCCGTTCTCCAGGCGCTGGACCACCAGCTGAACGGGCAGATTTTCGATAGGTTCGCCATCGTCTCCTGTGATCCGGCCATAGATGACGCCTTCGGGAACGAGCTTGAGGATGGCGGGCGAAACGTCTGGCCCGATATCAACAACCGGCCTTCTAAATCTGGGAAGCCCGTTTTCTAGCTCTTCTTCTGAGAAAAAACCAGGCTTTCGAACGGTGATGGGGGTCTGGCCGGCGAAAAGGCCGTCAAATTGGAATCTCCCGTCGGGCCCGGTTAGCCGAGAAGACTGTCCATTCATATAGATTTGAACGAGAGCGCCGCGGATGGCTTCACCGGTGACGGAATTGACGACCGTTCCGGTCAGAGAATACTTGTCCTGGATAGAGGGCCGCAGGGATTGCGGAAACGCCAAGGAGCCCGTGGAGCAAAGAGATGCGGCAAGGAGAAATAGGAGAATGGAGCGAACAACCATATCTGGTGCCTTCGAAGCCGGTTCAGTTCGGCGATAGTTTACAACGGCTGTGATGCAGTTTGATTGGCCGGATTTGCCTGCGGCTAGGCTGTTCATGCGCCACTAACAAACAAGCGGACCAGCGGAAACAGTTAACGCTTGACAAGAACGCGGTAACGAAGTATCTCAGCGACCGAAATGCCTGGCTGCCGGGTTAGGAGGTGTGGCCCGGACAGGAATACTTATCGTTCGAACGCGGCTTGGAACGGGGCTCGTCTGAATTTCGCAAGGACAAGCATGCTGGAGGTTCACTGTGACTTGGACACAAGGGTACGATCCCCTGGGGCATTGGTGGCTTTCGACGCTCGTCGCGGCGCTGCCGGTAGTTGTGTTACTCGGAGCATTGGCGGTTTTGCGCATTAAGGCCCACTGGGCTGCCCTCCTGGGCCTAGCCGCATCACTGGTGATCGCCGTCGGGGTATTCAAAATGCCTGCGGGGATGGGGGCGCGCACGGCGGTGTACGGCGCTTGCTACGGCCTTTTCCCTATCGGCTGGATCATCCTCAACGTCATTTTTATGTACGACATGAACTGCGCCTCAGGCCGCTTCAAAGTCCTGCAAGAGAGCTTGATGGGCATCACGCAGGACCGGCGTCTGCAGCTTCTGTTGATTGCCTTTTCGTTCGGAGCGTTTTTTGAGGGAGCAGCGGGGTTTGGCACACCCGTAGCGGTTACCGCGGCCATCCTGATTGGTTTGGGCTTCAAGCCGCTGCAAGCCTCGGGGCTTTCGCTCATTGCCAATACAGCGCCGGTGGCGTATGGCGCGCTGGGTACACCCCTTATCGCTCTCCAGACGGTTACGGGACTCGACCTGTTACAGCTGAGTGGCATGGCCGGACGAATTCTTCCGTTCTTTTCCGTTCTGGTGCCGTTCTGGCTGTTGTGGGCCTTTGCCGGATTCAGCGGGATGCTTGAAATTTGGCCTGCTGTGCTCGTTGCCGGGGTCTTCTTCGCAATTCCGCAATTCCTGGTGTCCAATTTTCATGGGCCGTGGCTGGTGGACGTAGTTTCGGCGGTTTGCTCGATGGCAGCCGTAACCGTGTTGCTCTTCGTATGGCATCCCAAAAAGATTTGGGGGTTCGAGGGCCATGAAGCGGATCGCAGCGCGCGCGGCCAACACGGTCACAGCACGGGGGAGGTCATTAAAGCGTGGACACCTTGGGTCATTCTGAGCGTGCTGGTGTTTCTGTGGGGGCTCCCGAGCGTCAAAGCCTTTCTCGATAAGATCTCTATTTTCAAAATCCCCGTCGGTGGCCTGCACAACCTGATTCTGCGGGTGCCTCCGGTGGTCGCCAAGAACACGGCCGAGGCTGCGGTTTTTAATTTCAATTGGCTCTCCGCCACGGGCAGTGGGATCCTGGTCGCAGCCATCATTTCCGGATTCGTGATGGGATTCGGCCCGCTGCAGATGCTTCGCCAATACGGGAAAACCTTGTACAAGGTGCGATTTTCTCTGATTACCATCGCCGCGATGATGTCCATCGGATTCATGACGCGTTACTCCGGCCTGGACGCGACAATGGGATTGGCGTTTGCTCGTACAGGAACCTTTTATCCATTTTTCGGCACACTTCTTGGATGGCTCGGCGTTGCGCTTACTGGGTCGGACACCGCGTCTAACGTGCTGTTCGGCAGCTTACAGAAAATCTCCGCCACGCAGGTTGGCGTCTCACCGACATTGATGGCAGCCGCCAATAGCTGCGGCGGCGTGATGGGCAAAATGATCGATGCGCAAAGCATCGTCGTCGCCAGCACGGCCACGGAATGGTATGGCCATGAGGGAGACATCCTGCGTTACGTCTTCTTCCACAGCATCGCGCTGGCTTGCCTGGTAGGTGTCCTGGTATTCATGCAGGCTTACGTCTTTCCATTCACCAAATTGGTCATCCATTGAGCCCGATGGCCCGCTAGGACTAAGAGACAGGAAGGCTCTCGTATTCCGAGGCGCGAGCCGATAGACGGCGTGAATCCTTCTTCTTTCTGAGGAAGAGCCGTACTATTCTTCCTCTGGGCACAAAGATGGGCATGCAGACTTTCGATGAATTGCGAGCCATTGTGGGTAAGCGCGGATTCATCTCTTCGCCCGAAGAGCTGCACACTTACGAGTGCGATGGACTAACGTATTTTCGCGTGATGCCTCGCGCTGTGCTTCTGCCCAATTCCACGGAACAAGTTCAGGCGATCGTGCGAATCTGCCACCGCGAACGGATGCCGTTCGTTGCGCGCGGCTCGGGGACAGGCTTGAGCGGCGGGGCGCTTCCGGTGGAAAACGGAATTGTCATCAGCCTGGCGCGGATGAACCATATTCTCGAGGTGGATTTTCCGAATGCGCGCGTGGTGGTTGAACCGGGCGTCATTAATCTGGATGTTACCGGGCGCGTGTCGCCGCAGGATTATTTTTACGCGCCCGATCCTTCGTCGCAATCGATCTGCAGCATCGGCGGAAACGTAGCGGAAAATTCAGGCGGGGCGCATTGCTTGAAATACGGATTCACGACGACGCACGTGCTGGGATTGGAAGTTGTTCTTCCTGATGGGACTCTGGTTCATTTTGGCGGAAAAACACTGGATGAGCCGGGATACGATTTGGCGGGTGTTTTCGTGGGTTCGGAAGGGACGCTGGGAATTGCAACCAAAGTTATTCTGCGTATCGTGAAGAGGCCGGAGTGCGTTCGAACGCTGCTCGCGGCGTTTCCATCCACGAACGAAGCGGGCGCAGCAGTGAGCGACATCATCGCGGCAGGAATGCTGCCTGCGGCGATTGAAATGATGGATAACCTCTCGATTCAAGCGGCAGAAGCCGCGGTCCATGCGAACTATCCAAACTGTGGCGGATTGCTTCTGGTGGAGCTGGATGGTCCCGTGGCGGAAGTCGAAGCCTTGATGACGCAGGTAAACGAGATTTGCCGTTCGAATGGCGCGTCGGAAATTCGCGTGGCCCAGTCGGATGCGGAACGCGCGCTGGTTTGGAAAGGGCGCAAAGCCGCTTTTGCGGCGATGGGACGAATCTCGCCGAACTACATTGTGCAGGACGGAGTGATTCCACGCACCGCGCTTCCGCGGGTGCTGAGCGAGATTGAACGGCTCAGCAAAGAAGCGGGCGTGCGTGTGGCCAATGTGTTTCATGCGGGCGATGGAAACCTTCACCCGCTGGTTCTCTACGACCGCCGAATTTCCGGCCAGGAAAAGGCCGCCGAGGCGCTTTCGGCGCAGATTCTCGAACTGTGCATCGCTGCGGGCGGTTCGATCACCGGGGAACACGGCGTCGGCGAAGACAAGAAGAAAGCGATGGCAAAAATGTTTGCAGAGCCTGATTTGGCGACCATGCAGCGAGTGCGTTGCGCGTTCGATCCACTGCAGCTTTCGAATCCGACGAAAGTCTTTCCGACGCCGCGGCTTTGCGGCGAGAAACCCGGTGAGTACGTGCCGCATGCGAGCGAATCCGCGGGCATCGCGGAGCGCTACTGATACTTCCCGATGGATGCCGCAACCAAACACGAGGCAAGCGGCCTGCATTCGGCGCTGCGCTACAAATTCATTGCGATTGTGGGGAATGAGAATGTGCGAGCGGCAACTGCCGCGGATGCTGTGGGGGGAGTTCAGCCGAAGCTGGTGATTGAGGCGGGAACGGAAAGCGAGATTGCGGAGATTCTGCGTCTTTCGAACGCGGCGGGGCTGGCAGTGATTCCGTGGGGCGGTGGGACGAAGCTCGGCTGGGGAAACTCACCCGAGCGCGCGGATTTGGTTTTGTCAACGGCGCGGCTGAATGAAATCATCGAGCACGCCTGGGCGGACCTCACGGTGACTGTTGAAGCCGGTTGCACGATTCAGAGATTGCAGGAAACGCTTGCGGAGCACGGGCAGCGATTGGCGCTTGATCCGCTGTGGCCGGAAAAAGCCACCATTGGCGGAGTGCTTTCAGCAAATGACAGCGGAGCGCTTCGTTCGCGTTTTGGCGCGCTGCGCGACCTGATCATCGGTGCGACGATTGCGCTGCCGGACGGCACGCTGGCGAGCAGCGGCGGCAAGGTGGTGAAAAACGTCGCCGGGTATGACTTGCCGAAACTTGTCACTGGCGCTCTGGGCACTCTCGGCATCATCACGCGCGCCGTGTTTCGGCTCCATCCACTGCCGCGAAACACGCGATCTTTTTCCGTTGCGACGGCCAATGCCGAGGAAGCGCAGCGGTTCGCGCTCGCTGTGCAGGATTCGAAGCTCGCGCACACGTTTCTTCAATCGCACTTTTCCGATGACGCTTCACCGGTCTCCGACATTTTGTTTGAAGGCACGGAAGCGGGCTTAGTGGCGCAAGAAGCGCAACTGCGAAATTTTGCCGCTCCTGCAAAAGTTTTGGAGTCTTCCACGTCAAGCTGGACAGCGCGCGAGAAGCTCTGGACCCCTGCTGATCCCGAGAATACGGCGATCGCAAAAATCAGCGTCTTGCCTGCAAACGTCGCTCGCACAATGAAACTGGTGGAGCACATTGCCAACGGGCAACAGGTCCGGTGGAGAGCGCTGGTGTATGCGACGGGGCTTGGATGGCTTCGCCTGGAAGGAAAAGTGGGAGCGTTGCGCAGCGCGCTTCAAGCATTGCGCGGCGAATTGGAAAGCCAGCAAGGATCGCTTGTCGCACTCCATCATCCCGAGAAAATGCCGTCATTCGACGCCTGGGGGAACGCGGGTGATGCGCTGCCCTTGATGAAAGCGGTGAAGCAGCAGCTCGATCCAAAGAGTACGCTGAACCCTGGCCGGTTTGTGGGTGGCATCTGATGGACGAATTGACCACAAAACAGGATTGCGTCAGTGCGTTTGACGCGCATCATCCGCCTTCGAACGAGATCATTGAAAAGTGCGTGCATTGCGGATTTTGCTTGCCGGTGTGCCCCACGTATGTTTTGTGGGGCCAGGAAATGGATTCGCCACGCGGGCGAATTTACCTGATGAAGGTTGCCGGCGAGGGCACCGCGGAAATGACCTCGAATTGGGTAAGCCACTTCGACAGTTGCCTGGGCTGCATGGCATGCATCACGGCGTGCCCCTCGGGAGTGGACTATGGAAAACTCATTGAGGCGACGCGCGCGCAGATCGAACGAAACACGGAACGTTCACGGGGAGAAAAACTCCACAGACGGTTTGTATTTGAAACTTTTACGCGGCCGGATCGCTTGCGGCAAATGCGCTGGCCGCTGCTTGCGTACCAGAAAACCGGATTGCAGGCCGTCGTGCGCAGATCGGGGCTGCTGAAGCTGTTGCCGAAGAAGATTCGGGCGATGGAAGCGCTGCTCCCTAAGTTGGGACCGCGTGAGACGGTCGCGGAAGTCACGCCGCCAGCGGGAACGAAGAGGCGGCGAGTTGGCTTACTCCTGGGATGCGTGCAACGGGAGTTTTTTCCGCAGGTGAATGCGGCCACGACGCGAGTCCTGGCGGCGGAAGGTTGCGAAGTTGTGGCGCCGAGGGAACAGCCGTGTTGTGGCGCGTTGCTTGTGCACGCGGGCGAGGAAGCCGCGGCGGTGGAATTGGCGAAAAGGACGATCGAGGCGTTCGAACGCGCGAACGTCGAGACAATCGTTACGAATGCGGCGGGATGCGGGTCGAACGTGAAGGAATATGGCCATTTGCTCCGGGATGAGCCGGAGTATGCGGAACGAGCCAAAGTGTTTGCCGCGAAGTGCAAAGACGTTAGCGAAATCCTGGCTGAACTAGAACCTCGCGCCAAGCGAAGTCCATTGAAACTGAGAGTGGCGTTTCATGACTCGTGCCATTTGCAGCATGCACAGGGAGTGCGCTCGCAGCCGCGGTCATTGCTCTCCAAGATTCCAGGTCTGGAGCTTGCGGAGATTCCTGAAGCAGCGATTTGCTGCGGGTCCGCGGGGATTTACAACCTGGTGCAGCCGGATGCAGCGAACGCGCTTGGCGACCGCAAGGCGGAGCTTATCGCGCCGTTGAAAGCGGATGTGGTGGCTACGGGGAATCCTGGTTGTTTGATACAGCTTCAAGCGTCGCTGGCACGGCACGGCTGGAAGATTCCCGTGGTGCATACAATTCAGATTGTAGATACATCGATTCGGGGCGAATCGGTCGACGCTTTGGGGTAGTTCAACGCTTAGGAGTCGATCAGCCTGAGATCCTTCGCTGCGTAAACCTGTTCGGAACGCAAAAAGCGCGCCCTTCGCTCAGGATGATAATTGCGCGAGTGAACTCAGTCGAAGGGGATGCGGGTCTTTTTGGAAATGTCTCGCAGCTCTTCGAGAACCGGCAAGACCAATGGCACACCATTCTCGCGGCGCCACTTTTCGGCCTCGCGTTCCGGATCGCCGGGAATGAGAGGTCCACTCCTGCCAGGAGCGGGCTTGGTCGCGTGAAAGACGCGGATGTAATCGTCAATCTGGCGCTTGAAGGAATCGCGGTCGATGAAGCCGTCGATTTGCATGGCGCCAAAGAAATGACCGATGCCATTGCCGACGCTACGACTGGGAATTTCCTGGCGCAGGGCAAAGGGCGGCGTGAATGGCCCCCAATTCGCGCCGCTAAGAACGCCGCACAAGACGTCCACCATAATGGCGAGGCCGTAGCCTTTGTGTCCGCCGCGTTCGCGGTCGGAACCGAGCGGCAACAGCGCGCCGCCGTTGATCATGGCGTTTGGATCGGTCGTATCGCGGCCCTCGCTGTCGACGGCCCAGCCTTCGGGAATTGATTCTCCACGCCGGCGGGCTATTTCGATTTTTCCGTAGGCCACGGCGCTCGTGGCCATGTCAATCACAATGGCCGGCTCTTCCTTGCCGGGGAACCCGATGGCGATGGGATTGGTGCCTAGCATACGTTCCGCGCCCCACAACGGCGCGACGAGCTTGGTAGAATTGGTCATGGCCCAGCCGATGAGGTTGCGTTCCAATGCTTTGAGGACGTAATAACCCGCGATGCCGTAATGATTAGTGTTCTGCACGCTAACCCAGCCGGAGCCGAAGCGTTCGGCCATGTCCATGGCGAAGCGGTTGGCATGCGGGCCGACGACAAGGCCGAGGCCATTGTCGCCATCGATCGTGGCCGTGGTGGGTGTAGAGCGCAGCACTTTGATTTCCGGCCTGGGATTGATGCGGCCCAAAGTGAGCATGTCGAAATAACTGTGGAGACGAGCGACGCCGTGGGAATCGATGCCGCGCAGATCGGCAGCGGCAAGGACTTCGGCGGCCTGAGTGGCGTCGTGTTTGGGAACGCCGAAATGGAGAAACACTTGGTTGCTGAAATCGCGCAACGCTTCGATGGGGAAAAGTTTGGTCTCCACTTCGGCCATGTTCCGTTTGCCTTTCTGGGGCTACGCCGGAAGGGGTTGCCCGCGAGTTTCAGCGCCAAATGGTATGAGGAGCAAGCCAATCGCAAAAGCGATGGACGTCAGCGCGACGGGAACTCCGAGGGATCCAAAGTGCTGAACGCCCGCGCCGACGAGAAAGGTGATTGCGGCGCCGCCAAATCGGGCAAAAGAAGTGGAAAAAGCGAAGGCGCTGGCGCGGCACTCGGTTGGATACTGTTCGGGGAGCCAGAGCGTGTAGACGGCAAAATTCGCGCCGCCAAAACCAAGAAAGAAAAGACAAACAAAGAACCAGGGCAGCGCCGCAGCGCCGAGATAGAAAACCTTTCCGAAGGTGAGCGCGATGAAAGCCGCCATCAACGCAAAGAAAAATCCTAAAGCGCCGCGCCTGCCGAGCTTCTCCGCGAGCGAGGGCATAGCCAGGCAACCGAGAATAGTCGCCAAAGAGACAAGCATAGTGGCGCGCGAGGCGATTTGCGCCGCCAACGGTCCGGCCTTCCCGGCAGCTTCGGCGAGCGCCGTGACTGCGGCGGGAACGTAGACCGTTCCGGCCCAAAGGCCGCAAATGGAAGCCAGCATGAAGAGAGAGTTGAGGATCGTTCGCCGGCGCACTGCGCTCGAAAAGAGACTCGCGAATGGCTGCCAGATTTTCCACGTTCGAACGACGCCTTCTTTCTGCTTCCAGCACGCAGGCTCGGTCACGCCGTGACGTACCCAAGCCAGGAGTAGCGCCGGCAGCCCGCCAACGGCAAACATCGCGCGCCAGCCGAATTTGCTTCCGATGATAAAGTTGGCCAGCGCCGCCAGAAAAACTCCGACGTAATACCCGGTGTGCATATACCCTGCCCCGGCGCGACGGCGGTCCTCGGGCCATTCTTCGGCGACGAAGGTGCCACCCATGGCCCATTCGCCGCCTATGCCAATACCAGCGAGCAGGCGTAACACGGCGAGTTGCCACACATTCGTGACGAGTGCGCTGAGAAACGTGAACACCGAATACCAGACGATGGTTAGCATGAGCGTTCGAACGCGGCCGAATTTGTCGCTGATGGGCCCCCAGAGGAAGGCGAGGCCCCAGCCGCAGAGAAACAGGGCAAAAAGCAATCCACCGTAATAGCCGACGTTGCCTTTTGTGGCAGCGATGCCAGAACGCGGGAGCAATTCTCGCAGAGAGGGCACGAGCACCAGGGCATAAATGAACGAGTCCATGCCATCGAGCGTCCAGCCTCCCCAGGAAGCCCAGAAGCCGCGGACTTGATTTCGCGTGAGCGGCGTCGCGCTGATGTTTTTTGCTTCGGCGTGAATCCCCGCAGTGGACATGACAGCGGGGACTATATCAAAAGTGGCTAAGGGGGAAAGAGAAATCGGGGGGAAACGTGCGGCAAAGATTGGCGTGGAGAGGCTAGCGATAGCCGCGAATGAAAAAATAAATGGTCATCGCTGTTCCCACCAGGATGACGAAGGACTTGACCCAGGCTTGCGGGAGCTTTTGCGCATAGTGGGCGCTGGAATATCCGCCGAGCAGAGAACCGGCGGTCATGACAATGGCTTGCGGCCAGACGATCGCGCCCATAATGATGAAAGTGATGGTGGCAACGCCGTTGATGACGCCGCCGAGAATCACCTTGAGCTTATTCATGGCGTGAATGTCGGTCATGCCGAGCGCCGCGAGCATGGCCAGATTCATGATGCCGATACCGCCGCCGAAGTAGCCGCCGTAAACGGCGACGAGCAGCTCGAAGACGGAAGCCCCGGTGATCGCGGTGGTGGTGGCGTCATGCGAGATGCCCGCGGAAATCCGTCCGGTCAAATGTTTGCCGAAGGCAAAGAGCAATGTGGCGCCGAGCATCAGCCACGGAAGCACGCGCAAGAAGGTTTGTGCGGGCGTCTTGATGAGGAGAAATGCGCCGGCCAGGCCGCCGAGAATGCTGGTGAGGACCAGCGGCATCATCACACGCCGCCCAATATTCAGCTTCTGGGAATAAGCGCCGCCGCTCGCGGTAGTGCCCACCCAGAGCGCGAGAGTGTTAGTGGCGTTGGCAGGGATGGGCGGAACGCCGGTAAACAAGAGGGCCGGAAAAGCCACGAAACTTCCACCGCCGGCGACTGCGTTGATTCCACCGCCGAGGGCGCCGGCGAAAAAGAGGAAGATGGCGTTGTGCAGGTTCAAACGGAAGTTTTATCACGAATACGGTTCGTCCTTCAAAAGCCGCTCTTCCCCGCTCAATAGGGGCGGCATATCGTGAATCGTTTGAGGCAGTCCGCCTCCTAAGCATCCCAAATTCGCGTTAAGTCATTTCTTGACAACGCGGGCCGACCCGTATATGAACGGGAGCATTCCAGAGCCCTTCCGCCACAGAAGGCCCTGGCTCGCACTCCAAAGGTGAAGTCAGGGAGAGATTCAAGGGAAGGGCAAGAACGTCAGGTGCGCCGCGGCTTCGCTCCAGGGAGCGGTCCACCAGCGACGCACTGTCAGTACAAGGTCGGAGTTCATAGGAGGACGCATGGCCAGCCGTGCAGACACAATTCCGATGGGCGGTACCTCCCCATCCGGAATCTGGGGAGTGATTCTTGCCTCGTCCGTGGGAACGATGATCGAGTGGTATGACTTCTATATTTTCGGAAGTCTCGCCGCTGTCCTTTCCTTGAAATTCTATCCACCGGGAAACGCCACCTTTGCGTACATCGCCTATCTCGCTACCTTCGCCGTTGGATTCATGGTGCGCCCGTTTGGGGCGCTCTTCTTCGGAAGAATAGGCGACCTGGTAGGCCGCAAGTATGCCTTCCTGGTCACGCTCACGGTGATGGGCTTTGGAACGTTTCTCATCGGCCTGATGCCCACTTTCGCCACGGCCGGTTGGCTTGCTCCTATTGCTCTGATCCTTATTCGTGTCTTCCAGGGACTCGCGTTGGGCGGGGAATATGGAGGCGCCGCGATTTATGTTGCGGAGCACGTTCCCGATAACAAGAGGGGCTACTGGACCAGCTATATTCAGATCACGGCCACGCTGGGTTTGTTTCTTTCCGTTATCACGGTGATTCTCCTTCAGTTCTACATGACGCCAGCAAATTTCCAGAGCTACGGTTGGCGCATTCCCTTCCTTGTTTCTGTCATCCTGGTCATGATCTCGCTTTACATCCGTCTTAAGATGAAGGAATCGCCCATTTTCTCCCAGATCAAGTCGACGGGCATGAGCTCGGCGAAGCCGCTTAAGGAAGCCTTCACGCAATGGCCAAACTTCAGGCTCTTCCTGGTTTCACTGCTGGGGGCGACGGCGGGACAGGGCGTGGTCTGGTACACAGGCCAATACTACGCATTGTTCTATCTTCAGTCGATTTTGAGGGTGAGCCTGCGCACTGGCTTTGTCATCGTGGCACTCGCCATGCTCTTCGGCATGCCTTTCTTTACGGTTTTTGGAGCGCTTTCCGACAAAATAGGGCGCAAGAAGATCATCATGGCCGGTTGTCTGCTCGCGGTGGTCACTTATTACCCCATCTACCACGCTATGCAGAACGCTGCGGGCAATAACGTAGTAACGTTCAAGTCGCAAAGGAACGCGGTCACTGGCGCCCCGACCTTGACGCCTTTGACCATAGATGCAAGCGGGAAACAGGTTCCTGCTCCGGTTGCGCCGAATCCCAACGTGCCATTGCTGACGCTTCTGGTTTTCGTGCAGGTCCTCTACGTCACGATGGTTTACGGGCCTATCGCCGCCTATCTCGTGGAAGCATATCCGGCAAAGATTAGGTACTCGGCATTCTCGTTGCCGTATCACATAGGTAACGGAGTCTTTGGCGGGCTGGTGCCGTTGGTAGGCATCTATATGTGTGAGGCCACCGGCAATATCTATGCGGGTCTGTGGTATCCGATGACTGTGGCCGCGGTAACGTTTGTGGTCGGGTCTATCTTCTTGAAGGAAACGCACGGACACCGGATCTGGGACGAAGTCGGCGGCCACCCAGCGCCGGCTTCTGGCGATTGACTCCCGCACGTGCGCGGTAGCATCATTTTTGGCAGGCAAGCTCACGCTGAACGGGCATCTGGGCTTGCCTGCATCACGCTGTCCCTCGTTGTTGCGTAACAATCGAATTCAATCTTCGAAGGGGAGTTGCCGCCGTGGCCACCGCTCGACCAAAGCTCAATGCCAAAGAACCGAAGGGCAAGCAAAAGCTCACCGAAGCGCAAATCGCCGTCCACTGGAAGGAAGAAGAATACTTCCGCCCTCCCAAGGAGTTTGTCGCCCAGGCAAACCTTGCGGATAATGCCCTTGTCAGAAAATTTAGCGAAAAGAAATTCCCGGAATGTTTCGATCACTACGCTTCCCTGCTCGATTGGGACAAGCCCTGGCGCAAAACGCTCGACGCCAGCAAGCCGCCTTTCTGGAAATGGTTCGTGGGCGGCAAGCTCAACGCCTGCTACAACTGCGTGGACCGCCACCTCGCGAAGCACAAGAACAAAGCGGCCTTGATCTTCGTTCCGGAACCGGAGACGGAGTCTCCCGTCGTCATCACCTACCAGGAACTGTACAAGCGCGTAAACGAAGTTGCCGCGATGCTTCGCGATTTCGCCGGACTGAAAACCGGCGACCGCGTCACCATCCACATGCCGATGATTCCGGAGTTGCCCATCACCATGCTGGCCTGCGCGCGGCTTGGCGTCGTGCATTCCGTAGTCTTCGGCGGTTTCAGCGGCGAAGCCTGCGGACTGCGCGCCGCCGACTCTGGCAGCCGCGTGCTTATTTATGCCGACGGCTACAGCCGCAATGGCAAGTGGGTGGATCACAAAGCCAGCGCGGACGTCGCCGTGAAAACCGCAACGAAAGAGGGGCAGGAGATCGAAAAGGTCCTGGTGTGGAAACGATATCCGGGGAAATACTCTTCGGAAACACCCATGATCATGGGCCGCGACTATTTCGTCGATGAAGCCTTGAAAGAATATCGCAACCGCATCGTCGAGCCCGTTTCGCAGGACGCCGAAGCTCCGCTCTTCCTGATGTACACCAGCGGCACAACCGGCAAGCCCAAGGGCTGCCAGCACCGCACCGGCGGTTATCTCGCCTACGTCACCGGCACGGCCAAGTATTACCAGGACATTCATCCGGAAGACGTCTACTGGTGCATGGCGGACATCGGCTGGATCACCGGGCACTCCTACATCGTCTACGGCCCGATGGCGCTCGCTGCGACGAGCGTGCTCTACGAAGGTGTCCCGCAATATCCCGATGCCGGGCGTCCCTGGCGCATCGCCGAACGGCTGGACGTCAACATTTTTCACACTTCACCCACCGCGATCCGCATGCTGCGCAAAGCCGGCTTCCAGGAGTCGAAAAATTACAACTACAAATTCAAGCACATGACCACGGTTGGTGAGCCGATCGAGCCGGAAGTGTGGAAGTGGTATTACGACGTCGTTGGTAAAGGCAAAGCCGTCATCGTCGACACCTGGTGGCAGACGGAAACGGGCGGCTTTTTGTGCAGCACCAAGCCTGCTCTCGATGCCATGAAGCCCGGCAGCGCAGGTCCCGCAGTCCTCGGCATTTACCCGATCATTTGGGACGAAGAAGGCAATGAAGTAAAAGCCGGCTCGGGCAATGCCGGCAACATCTGCATTCGCAATCCCTGGCCGGGCATCATGCAGACCATTTGGGGCGACCCACAACGATTCGTCAATCAGTACTACAAAAAGTACAACAAGAATCCGAAGAGTAAGAACTGGCGCGATTGGCCGTACTACGCCGCGGATGGGGCCGTGCTCTCCGCCGACGGTTACTATCGCATCCTCGGCCGCGTGGATGACGTCATCAACGTTGCCGGCCACCGGCTTGGCACCAAGGAAGTCGAATCCGCTTGCCTCACGATTGGGGAAGTTTCCGAAGCCGCCGTGGTTCCTGTGGTGGACGAAGTCAAAGGCCGCGTCCCCGTCGTCTACATCTCACTGAAGCCAGGCGTTCCGACGACCAAAGCCATCCAGGACAAAGTCGTCTCCACCATTGAAACCATGATCGGCAAAATCGCGCGGCCGAAGACCGTCCACATCGTGCCGGACATGCCCAAGACGCGCTCCGGCAAAATCATGCGTCGTGTCCTCGCCGCCATCTCCAACCAGATGGACACCGGCGATATCACCACTCTAGCCAATCCCGACATCGTTGCCCAGATTCGCGAGCTCGTCCAGGGCCGCAACGTCGGCCCCCTGAAGGAAGGCCCCGAGGACATCAAGCGCTTCGGCGACGAACGGTAGAACCAGCACAGCTTTGTGAGCAAAGCGCAAAAGCGGAGGAACGGGCTGAACGCCCGCTCCCCCGCTCTTTCATTGAAGGTCGCACGTCAGAACGAAACGCGCAAACCCAGCTGGATCCAGCGGCTGCCGTCGGCAAGCGTGTTGTCCCGGCTGGTGGGCACTAACTGCGTCGAAATGACGCCGAAGCTGGCTGGCGACGTTAGGCTGAGGCTGGGATCAACAAAGTTCACGTGGTTGAAGATGTTGAAGAAGTCGGCTTGGATACTGAATGAGACCCGTTCAGTTAGTGCCGTCTTCTTGCCCAACGATGAGTCCAGGTTCCAGAAGGGAAGCCCATGGAGTGGGTTGGAGCGGCCGGTGCGCCCGTCTTTGCTGATTTGCACGTTCCGAAAGTCTGCAAATACCGCTGCGGGATCGGCGAACAGATTGAGGCCGCTGCCCTGCTTGGCGGGGTCGCCAGACGTGCCGATCCCACTAGTGCCGAACACGCCCCCGTGGACTGAGTTGCCGAAGGTGTTCGGGTTCACTGTCGGGATCATGCCCACTCCGGATCCGAAGATGCTGCCTCCCCCCCACACCTGGCTGCTTTCGGTCACGAAGAGCGGCAGGCCACTGAACGCTGAAAAGATCCCCGAGGTGTACCATCCACCGAGCAACCGCTGAGCCAAGGATCCTCTGCCGAATCGATGGCCTTTGCCCATCGGCAGGTCATACACATAGTTGAAGTTGAAGATGTGTTTGCGGTCGAAAATCGACGGCCCGTAATCCACATTCGGAAAATAGCTATTTGAGTAGACGCCCGCCTGATTTTGGTTAGAGATATTTTGGTCTAGCGTCTTCGAGAAAGTGTAGGTCGCGTCGAACGTCAACCCGTGCGAGGTTCGCTTCCTTAAGGTTGCGATCAATCCATTGTAGTTCGACTTCCCGATGTACGTCCGCATATGCAGGTCGAAGAGCTCCCGGTTTTGGAATGTCGGCAGTCCAAGGCAGGCTCGTCGTCCATCCATCACGGAGAACAGCGAACTCACGAGCCCACCAGTAAAGTTCGATGCCGCCGCATTTGTCAAGAATTGCGTGGCGGTAGTGGCTGTCGAGCTGCCCGCGCAAGGAGAGCCAATTAGACCAGCCAGTTGGTTTTCAAAGAAGGGTTGGGTTGCCGGAGTTTGCCCCGCCGCCAGCGCCGCGGCCACGGCGTCGTAGGCTTGCGCAAATGACTGTTTCGATGCCTGGTCGACAAAGAAGTACGGGGCGGAGTTGAAGTTCACCCCTTGCGGCAACCTGTCTGACCACCGTCCCGTCCAGCCGATTTCCACAATCATGTTTCCCGGGATTTCGCGCTGAATTGTTAAATCACCCGCCCGGCTTCGTCCGACCTTGGTATTCGGATCGTCCTGGAAACTGAAAAGTTCGCCAAACGGTGTGCTTGGCACAACAGGTATGCTCACCGTCGGAACGGTTGGCACGGGAAGGTTCCCATCCACACCTACGCGGAATGATGCGGCTCCCGGGCTGCCTGTACCCGCTGCCGCATTGCAGCCACTTCCTGGCGTGCCGGAGGCGTTGCATAAGGGAGCGCCAACACTGATCGTTTGCGCAAAGCCTACTCCCAACATCGGGATGATTACGCTTTGAACGGTATTGATGCGGTCGTAGACAATGCCAAATCCCCCGCGGATGACCGTCTTCCGATTTCCGGTCATGCGGTGCAAGAATCTAGAATCGAAACTCGGGGTCCAAGCCACTGACGCACGGGGAGCCACATCACCCCAATCAATATTAAACACGTTGCGTCCTGCTGACTTCACGGGATCGAAGCCGAGCGTCGGGTTGTACGTCTGTCCTTGCAGCGCCGCCGCCTGCTTCGCCGCGATATATCCCGGTCCCGTTAAGGGCTGGTTGTTATTGGTCGTGTCCACCACCAACGTCTGCCGGTCCAGCTTTTCCTTAGGTGCAGTCTGCCAGCCATAGGATAGGCCGTAGGTAAGCGTCAGGTTTGGAGTAATCCTCCACACGTCCTGGCCATAGAACTCGACGGCATTCAGGGTAGTGTCGTTCACCAATGCGGTTCCAAACGGCAAAGGTTTCAGGTTGCCGTCACGAGTGGTTAGGATGCCCACGTTGTCTAAGAGTCCTAGCGTCGACGCGTAGAGACGGTCCCACCGCTGGGTATCGCCTTTCACCAGGCAGTTTGTCGTTACCGTCGCCGAACACGTGGGTGGCCTCTCTGCTGAAGGAATCGATGACAGGAATGTGCTCACATCTGCGTCAGACAGCGCCTCCAGTGAAGCCAATGAACCTACTACCTTGTCATTCCGGGTGTGAATCGTCGGGATGTGCCTGAAGTTTGCACCGAATTGTAGAGTGTGCTTCGCCTTAATCCAGCTAACGTCATCCACATATTGGATGTTCCGGCCAGTGCTATTTTGGAATCGCGCCCTCTGCGTGTCTACTTCGATCGGTGCGTCCACCAGGTTTGTCGCCGCCTGACCCGGCGCCAGCGCAATTGGCCCCGCCGACGAACCAGTTCCAACAATATTCTCAAGGGCCGCTGCAGCCGAAGGCGCCAAACGGTTGAAAGATTGGCGTGCCCTCACCCAGCCGAAGTGGAAAGAGTTGAACACGTGAGGAGTGAGCTGCCCCGTCAACCCCGCAATAATCGCATCCCGGTCCGTTGGCGCTGTCGAGGTGGCCTTTGCCGTACCGCCACGAATGTCGTATTGCGCGTTTTGTCCGCCGGATACCTGCTTGGTCTGAAAGTAAGTGTAGCTGCCGTTGAACCGCCATTTGGAATTAATCTGGTGGTCAAAGCGCGACGTGTAGAAGTTCGTGGAAAGAGGGGCTAGAGCGGTACCGTGAAAACCTAATGTGTTCAGGCCATCGGCATTCGCCACGCTCGGGTCCGTACCCGCGGGATCCAGTGCCCAAAGCGCCGCGACCGACGGACTAATCCCAAGTCCCCGGGGATCGCACGCCGTGGTCCCACTCCCGCAAAGCGTGGAACTCGCTAAGTTGTACTGAACCGTGTTTCCCGAAGCATCTTTGAATTGCAGAATGCCCTGCTTCAGCAAACTGCTTGGCATCAGACGAGTAAACGACGACTGCTGCGGGAAACGCCGCCCTTCATAGTTGAAAAAGAAAAACGTCTTGTCCTTTCGGATCGGGGCCCCCGCCGCCCCGCCAAAGCGATTGTCATGAATAACCGGCCTGGGCAAGTTGATCCTGTTAAGTTCCCACTCATTGGCATTGAAGTCGGTGTTCTCGTGGACCCAGTAGGCCGCACCATGGAGATTGTTCGTGCCACTCTTACCGACAACAGCTATTTGCCCACCCGAAGCTCGCCCATACGATGCATTTGGGTTGTTCACCCCCACTCGGAATTCCTCCACCGACTCCACTCCCAGCGGGATGACCGCAATGTCAGCGCCAAGACCCCCAACTATATTGTCGGTAACGTCAATTCCGTCTAGCGTGAAAGTGTTCTGGTCATCGATTGCTCCGGCGACGCGCATTCCAACCCTCGGAAAAGTGCCTGTCCCCGGTGTTACGCCGGGTTGCAGCGTGAGCAGTGCTGCGGCATTTCGGCGCAGGGTCGGCAACTGAATCATCACTTCACTTGAAACTTCGCTGCCGACTTGCGCGTCGGTGGTCTGCAGTTCCACCTGCGCCGTCGCTTCTACCTGCACCACTTGGCCAACGGTCCCCAGTTCTAGCTTGAAATCCATCGTGTAGCTTTTCGCTACATCCACATGCAGGGCGGCACTCGAAGTCGTCCGGAAACCTTGTTTGTTCACTTTGAGTGTGTATTCACCCGGGGCGACATACGGCAAGATATATTGTCCCGCCGAGTTAGTCACCGCTTCCCGCTTTTCGTTAGTCGCGGTGTTGATTAGTTCGACCTTCGCATCCGGCACGCTACTTCCCCCCGGATCTGTCACGTTACCAAGAACAATTCCCGTGCTTGCGGTTTGCGCATTTGCTAGCGGTGAAATGGTCGAAAGAATCAGAAACAAACCGGTGATAAAGACAAATGTCAAATTCCTTTTCACGGGTCACCTCTTTTCATTTCGGACGTTCGAGGAGATTAGGAGAGAGAGGAGCACAGGCACACGAAAGCGGAGATACGCAAAACAGCGAGATCGCAATACCGGAGCACTCGCTATACTACCCACGACATCTCCCACACACCACTGACTCCACGACTTGCAGTGATCTCACCCTGGCAGGCGCGTTCCCACCAGAAGGCAAGAAGGATAGCGACCATATATGCCAAGCCCTTGGCCGCGTCAAGATAAATTATCCAATGGGCGAAATCGGCTTCGCTGCGCTGCCCGGCCAGTTTGCACACACGCCCTTTGTCTACGCTTGACTACCCGGCTGCTCAGTTTATTCCCGCTAATTTGGAATGATTGGAATTCCAGAATTGGAAAAACCGGACGTTGTGCCTAGGAATAAGGACCAACTTCTTGCGCTTTTCGTAGGGGCACTCGCCGCGGCGAGTACCCTTCCCGCTTAGCGCCGTCCCTTTAGGGAGGGCGGCATCTTCGTCTTCGCCGTTGTAGTGGCGGGTCATCAGACCCGTTCTTTGGGATTGTAGGTGCGGCTCGTCTTCGAATCTCCTCTCTAGCGCCGTAGGCGCGCCAGAAGTTAGCCCAGCCCGTAAGGGCTTGGGCACGATAGCAAAAAGAACGGCGAGCGCCGTAGGCGCGGCACCTAACCTGAAATCATTCATTCCCCCTATTGCCGTTCGACCGAAGATCCCGCCGCCCGAGCATTTCGGGAACCTTGTTGGGACCCTCAGTCCTTGGCTTTGAGATTTTTTTGATAGATGCCACGCAAATTTTGCGTTGGCCTCCAGCGCTCGGGAAGTGACAACATTCCACATGTTTATCGCGAGTGACAAGATGACATCGCCATCTGTCGAACAAATCCCCGCTGGCATTAACGCCGTAGAAGGCTACAAAGCCTCGATGAACGGCGACGGCCTGCGCATCCGGGAACTCCTTCCGGAAATCATAGAGCGCGGCGCCGAAGCGCTCACGCCTGCCGAAAAAGAATTGTTGAAGTGGATCGGCGTGTTTTTCCGTAAGCCGACGCCCGGCAAGTTCATGATGCGCATCCGCATGCCCAACGGTTTTGCGAGGACCGAACAGCTGCGCACCATCGCGGAGCTCTCGCGGCGGCTTGGCAACAGCGTTTTGGACATCACCACTCTCGCCAATCCTGACATCGTCGCCCACATTCGCGAACAGGTCCAAGGCCGCAACGTCGGCCCCTTGAAAGAAGGCCCCAAGGATATCAAGCGCTTCGGCGACGAACGCTAGGTCCGGTTTGCCTAAGAGCCGATTCCTTGCAAGTAGACTCTTTAGGACTCTTCCGCCATCAACTCTTTGCTATTCACTGTCAACTGCTCTGGCCAGGTAGGGTTTAGTATTCCTATTCCGCGCGCAGAGCGGCTGTGAGATCTAGCCGCGAGGCGCGCCAGGCTGGAACCAAGCATGCCGCGGCAGCCACCAATAACAGCATGACAATTACAGATACAAATACAGAGGGATCAAGCGGGCTGATTCCATACAACATGGAACGAATCAACTGCGCCGCACCGACGCTGGCAGCCACGCCAAATGCGAGTCCGAAAAAGGCAGGGCGGAGCCCATCCAATAACACTAGGCTGAGCACTGTTTCTCGCTGCGCGCCGAGCGCGATGCGGATACCAATTTCCGCGGTGCGCTGCGCAACGATATAGGAGAGTACCCCGAACAGTCCAACGGCAGCTAGCACCAGCGATAGCACCGCGAATACAAGCAAAAGCGTTGCGTCAAAACTGCTGTCCAGCGTGGATTTTCCAATGATCTGGTCCATGGTCAGGATGTCGGAGACGGGCAGCTCCCCGTCCAGCTGCTGAACGACTTGCTGGATAGGCACAGCTAGTCTGGTGACGTCTCCCATCGAGCGAACGGCGAGTGTTCCTCCGCCCTCCTTTCCCGCGTAGAGAGGAAAATACATCATGGGCTCGGGACTCTTCGCGATAAGCCAGCGCGTGTCGCCAACCACACCGATGATTTCATAGGATTTCCGGCCAAGCGTAAGCAGATGCTTGCCAATGGGATCTTCGTCAGTCAAATATCGCTGCACAAACGATTCACTGACGATGACTTTCGTGGCCTTGTCCAGCCGGTGGCTTTCATCGAAGGTTTGCCCACGCAGCAACGGAATCCCAAGAGCCGCGAAATATCCCGGATCGGCCCAGCGAACGACGGCGTATTGACTCTGGCCCGTCGGCAGTGGGGGATGCTCGGCGATCATAAAGCCGTTGTCGCCCCAGTAGCCCTGGCCTGGAACTAAAGTTACAAATCCGGCTGCTTGAACACCGGGCAGCGAGCGCACGCGGTCCAGCAGGGTCTCATAAAAAGTAACGCGCTGCGCGTCCTTGCTATAGTGCGCTTCAGGCAGGCCAAAGCGCATGGTGAGCACATTATTTGTGACACAGCCAAGATCGGACGTCCTCAACCGCTGATAGCTCTTCAGCAGCAGGCCCGCTCCGACGAGCAGGACAACCGTAAGCCCCACTTCCATGGAAAGCAGCCATTTGCGTAGACTGACTCGCACAGGTCCCGCGCTGTGTGAGCGTGAGGACTCCTGGAGCGTGGAGAGTATTTTGTCGCCGCCAGCCGAAGCCGAAGAGATCAAGCCTGCGAAAGCCGCGCAGAAAAAGACCAGGCCCAGCGTAAATGTCACAACCATTCCGTCCATGTGAATGGCTTCCACTCGGCTTATGTCCTGTCGCGTGCCTACGAGCCAATCAATCACAGCGCGAGCCAGTAGGACGCCGGCCACACCGCCAACGGCTGATAATAGGAAGCTCTCTGTCAGGTGCTCGCCAAGCAGCCGCCGGCGGCTGCCGCCCAGCGCCGCACGAATGGCAAGCTCTCTTCGCCTGGCGGTACCGCGCGCCACTAGAAGATTGGCGACATTCAGGCACGCGATCAAAAGCACGCACCCTGTTGCGGCTAGTAAAACGTACAGTGGCGTTTTGACGTCTCCCACCATATCATCCAGTAGAGGTCGACTATTTGCGGCCTTGCTTATGAATGGGTTTTCAGTGTGTTGATCGTGCAGACGACGGACGATAGTCGACAGTTCTGTGGTTGCCTTCGTCTGTGTAACTCCAGCCTTCAGGCGCCCAATCACAACGAACATGTGGCTGTCCAGTTGTTGCCACCTGTCGGGGAATTGTTCGTGGTAGACGGGAGTCCACAATTGCACGCTCTGTTCGGGATACGTGAACCACGATGGCATGACTCCGATGACAGTATAGGGTTTCGCATCCAGATGGATGGTTTGATTCAGCACCGCCGGATTGCCGCCGAAGCGTCTCTTCCATAATCCCCAACTCAACAGCACCGTTGCGTTCGCGGAGGGCTGATCGTCTGTGGCGGTGAAGCTTCGACCCATCGCCGGTTCCACGCCAAGCGTTTGGAACAAATCCCAGGAGCACTGCGAAGCCCGCACTTTTTCGGGAAGTTGCCCGCCCGCGCTGGACAAATTGTATTCGGGCCAGGTCAGGACAATCGCCAAGTCGGAGAACCCATGGTTTTCCTTCTTCCACTCCAGAAATACGCCACCCGCCGCTTCATTGTACGGAAACTTGTCATCGGCGCTGTGCTCATACAGCCGTAGCAGCCGCCCCGGTTCCTTGAAAGGCAGCGGTTTCAATAGCACTGACCGCACCACGGTAAATAGGGCGACATTGGCGCCGATGCCGATGGCAATCACCAGGATCGAGATGAACGCAAAACCCGGCGTTCTGCACAGTGTGCGGATACTGATTCGCATATTCTGAAGAGCCGTTTCAATTGTGTTCCAATTCCACGTCTCGCGCGCTTGCTCGCGCAGCAGTGTCGGATTGCCGAACGCTCGTCGTGCCGCGTAGCGAGCCTCTTCGGGACTCATTCCTTGAGCGATGTTTTCGGCGATTTGTTGCTCAAGGTGAAAGCGAAGTTCGGCATCGAGGCGTTGCACTTCCCGTCTGCGATGGAGAAGCATTTCTAATTGCACGCGGATCTTTTCCAGCCAGCGCATCGCCCCTCTTTCTCCGGTTAGGCTTTCTCAATCACCAGATTGATCGCGCCGGAGAGCCGGTTCCAGTTCGTGGTTTCCTGTTCCATCTGCTTACGGCCCGCCGTAGTCAGCGAGTAGAACTTCGCCTGCCGCCCCGTCCCACTCTCCTCCCACTTTCCGCGAATCCATCCTTGCTGCTCCAAACGGTGCAGCGCTGGATACAACGATCCCTGCTGCACCTGAAGCACTTCGCCGGAAACCTGCTGGATGCGTTTGGCAATTGCCCAACCATGCTTTGGTTCGAATGAGATTGTTTTGAGAATCAGAAGGTCCAGAGTCCCTTGCACAAGGTCGTTCGGTTTTCCCATACCATGACTATCTACACCTTGTATTGTAGATAGTCAAGGTGTAGAAACTTTTCTGCAGTTCTTCAGAATTTTGATAGATGCCACGCAAATTTTGCGTTGGCCTCCGGCGCTTGGGAAGTGACAACATTCCCCATGTTCATCGCGAGTGACAAGATGACATCGCCATCTGTCGAACAAATCCCCGCCGGCATTAACGCCGTAGAAGGCTACAAAGCCTCGATGAACGGCGACGGCCTGTGCATCCGGGAACACCTTCCGCAAATCATCGAGCGTGGCGCCGAAGCGCTCACGCCTGCCGAAAAGGAATTGTTGAAGTGGATCGGCGTGTTTTTCCGCAAACCGACGCCCGGCAAATTCATGATGCGCATCCGCATGCCCAACGGCTTTGCGAGGAGCGAACAGCTGCACACCATCGCGGAGCTCTCGCGGCGGCTTGGCAACAGCGTGTTGGATATCACCACACGGCAGCAAATTGAGCTGCGCGGTTTCACCCTCGACAGCGTTCCGGAAATCTTCGAGAAGCTCCGCGGCGTGGACCTGCGCACGCTCCAAACGGGCATTGATAATGTTCGCAACATCAACGGCTGCGCCATGGCGGGCCTGACGCCTCACGAATGGTTTGACGCTTCTCCCGTTGTCCACGAACTCGATCGCATCATCGTCGGCAACGAGGGCAATCCGGAATTCAGCAACTTGCCGCGCAAATTCAACATCGTGGTGACGGGTTGCACGGACAATTGCACGCATAGTGAGTCCCAGGACATCGCGCTCATTCCCGCGAACAAAGCTGGGCGGCTTGGCTTCAACGTGCTGGTAGGCGGGAAGATGGGCTCCGGAGGATTCACCGTCGCTTCGCCCCTGAATGTCTTTGTTGAAATCTTTCAAGCAGCGGCCGTGGTGGTCGAGCTGGTCAAAATTTACCGCGACCACGGCCCGCGCGAAGCGCGTTCGAAGTGCCGATTTGCTTTTCTGATTGAGGAGTGGGGCCTGCGCCGCTTGCGCGCCGAACTTGTGGCGCGCCTCGGCCACGAGCTGGCGTTTCAGGGCAGAGACATGCGCGGGTCCAAGCACTCTGACCATCTTGGTGTGAGCACGCAGAAACAGTCGGGACTTGTCGCGGTGGGCCTTTGCATTCCTACCGGCAGAGTCAATCCGGATCAACTCGACGAGCTTGCGCGCTTGTCCGACACGCATGGAAACGGCGAGATTCGCCTTACAACAGGCCAAAACGCCATCATTCCCAATGTTGCGGCGGCTCGCGTGGCCAAACTCCTCGAAGAGCCTTTGCTTACGCAGCTCTCACCCCGCCCCTCTCCATTTGTGCGCGGATTGGTCGCGTGCGTCGGAACAGATTATTGCAACCTGGCTCTCATCGAGACGAAGAGCCGGGCAATAGCGCTCTCCGAAGCTCTGCACAAAAAAATGGGCGCCGGCCTGAATCCGCTCACGATTCACTGGTCCGGTTGTCCGGCGGGATGCGGTAACCATCAAGCTGCCGACGTCGGACTTCGCGGTTTTAAGACGAGAATTGACGGAAAGATTGTGGACGCGGTTGCGATCTACACGGGCGGCCGGACTGGTCCCCACGCGATTGCTGGCCAGGAGATTTTGGAGACTGTGCCGTGCGACGAATCGTTGCCCGATGTAGTCGCCAACGTCATCCAGTCGTATCGCTTCGATATGGAGGTCAGGCAGCACGCCGCTTTGAGTGATCCTTTTTTCACGGCTGCCTCAACTGCGGGATTGGCCTCGTGGCGCTTCGCGCGCGTATTGCCGCCGCCTTCGGTGCCGGCTTGAGAAGCGTCTCGCTGGCCTGAACGTTGGATGGTGTGGCCTAAGAGCGGATGAATGCTTTTTGACGGTCTGGTCCGGCAAAAAAATTGTGCGTGGGAGGAAAGAATCATGATGGATTACGTAAGCCCCAAGGACGTAATGCAAGAAGCGGTGCAATTGGCGAAGAGAAAGTCCGAGCTGCCGGCCCGTGACTTGTTGATTCGGGGAATCCTCGCAGGCGCATTTCTGGGGTACGCTACTTCGCTCGTGTTTGCGGTCGTGTCACAAGGTCTTCCTCCCATCGTCGGCGCGATTCTTTTCCCTGTCGGCTTCGTCATCCTCGTCCTTCTGGGAATGGAACTGGTTACGGGCAACTTCGCTCTGTTGCCCGCTGGAGTCATGGCCGGGACCGTCCGCGTCACAAAACTGCTTCGCAATTGGGGCTGGGTGTATCTCGGGAATTTGATCGGCAGTTTGCTCTACGCGGTGCTTTTTTATCTCGTGATTACCAATTGGCGCACCGGCAATGGCGGCGCGGTTGCGGATCTTCTGAAACAAGCCGCGCAAAAGAAGACCTTGGCTTATGCGGCGCTCGGCTACAGTGGATGGGGCACCGCGCTGATGAAGGCCGTACTCTGCAATTGGATGGTGACGATCGGGGCCGTGCTCGCTTTAGTCTCGAGGTCCACGGTTGGAAAAATCGCGGCGATGTGGCTTCCCATCATGACGTTCTTCGCGCTCGGCTTCGAGCACTCCGTTGTCAACATGTTTCTCATCCCGTCCGGGATGATCCTTGGGGCACCTATTTCCCTGGGCCAGGCGCTTTTTTGGAACCTGCTTCCGGTCACGCTCGGAAATCTTTTTGCGGGAGCACTTTTGACCGGTATGGCGCTCTATGTGACGTATCCCACGGAGAAAGCTCCTGCCGTAAGTCAGGCAGTAGTACAAGCTCCTCCGCAAGGCGAACAGCAAGCTGCGTTCGCGGCCGCCGGCGGCCTGCAGTAAAACGTGCTCGTTTCGAACGATTCTTGGACCGCTTGCTACTGAGAACTTCCACACGCGCGATTCTTGATTGCTTGCTACTGAGAACTTCCGCAGCGGAGTTGGACTTCCGTCGCCAGTTCGGGGTCCATCAGCGCCGACCGCCCATGCAACGCGGAACAAACTTGCCGCGAAGTGATTCCCAAAGCGCCGCGCAAATCCGCGCCCGCCAGGTTCGCTCCGTCCATTTCAACTTCGCGTAAGACCGCGCCCGTCAAAGAGGCCCCTCGCAAATCCGCCTTTTTCAAATCAGCATCCAACAAAATCGTACCCTTCAAACGGGCGCCGGTCAGGTCCGCTTCTGCCAGCCTGGCCGAGGACAAATCCGCTTGCTCCAAATTTGCAAAGGAGAGCACGGCATGTTCGAGTTTTGTGTCTCGCATGTCCGTTCTCGAAAGGTCCGTTCGAAGCAATTGCGCATTCCTCAAATTCACGGCGTAGAGCGAAGCTCCGGAAATTCTAGCGTTCGAAAGCACCGCATTCTCAAACGTGCCGTAAGAAAGGTCCGCGAACCTCAGGTCCGAGGCCGACAAATTGGTTCCCGTCGCGTTGGCGGAAACCAAAACCGCATGCGTCAGTTGAACGCGGTCCAAAATCGCCGACTTCAGCAAAGCCTCTCGCAAATTTGCTCCCCTCAAATCCGCTTCGGAAAGGTAAGCACCTTCCAAATTCGCACGCCACAATTTCGCATTGATCAAAAATGCGCGGTAGCCGCGCGCGAATCGTAAATTCATTTGATTCAAGTGCGCGCCGGCGATTCCCTCGACGGTTTCATCGTCCCAAACGGCGCCGCGCGGCGGAGGAGTCGAAAGCGCAGCTTCGGTCAAGTCCGCATAGGGCCGGTAGCCCACCGACTGGAAAACCAGCGCCGCCCAGCGCCGCGGATCGGATGGCGATTCTCCGGCTGAAGCGTTGCGGTCCGCGGGCAATCCTCGATTCACGCCGAGCGAAATGACGAAAAGGATGAAGCCGGTCGCCAGCGCCGCACGCGTGGTGCCCAGAATCATGCGCAGAATATTTTTCGATTTCGGGATTCGAATGTCACCCGGCCGTAGCACGCGCGACACTACAAACGGAACGCACGTCGCCGTCGCTACCGAAAGAGTCATCAGAAACACGTGCAACAGAGTCCCCCGAAAATCCTGCCTCGGCAGATACCGAAGCCAAAAAAAGAACAACGTTGCCGGGACAACCCAATAAGCCAGAACCGTTGAGAGCACCGTTTCGAACGCGATCATCGTCGAACGCGATTCACCCTGCCACCGGAAGTGTCTCCGCACGAGTCCCATCAAGTACCACGGGCCGTCCTTTTCCAGCGTTTGCCCGTCGGGGAAAACTGCTGGAAGGGCGGCCATGCTTCCCCACAATCTCAACAGCAGAAAATGAAATCGCAGCGACAGCGCCAGCAGCACTAGCGGTCCGCCAAGATAAAGCCCCGTCATGGGGAGCAGGTTCCCGAGCCGCGTAGTGTGCAGCGCGGAGGAATTTACCAACAGCCGCACGTCGCTGGTGAAGGCAATCAGCAGCAAGCAGACCGCGCTCACGCCCATCGTTAGAAAATAAAACCAGCGCGCCACTTTTGTGGCGTCGCCGATGGCTTTCGAACTGTCCACCGCGGAAATCGATTCGGGCAGCACGGAATCGAAAAGATTCGTTCCGCCCAGCCGGCCAAACCACAATCCTTCCGCGCCATACAGGTTGGCGCCCATCAAATTGGCGCCTCGGAGTTCCGTGCCCAACAAATTTGAGTTCTGCAAATTCGAACGCACCAAACTGGCGCCGCGCAAATTTGCCATCGAAAGATCCGCACCCGCCAAATTCATTCGATGTAAGTGAGCTCCCTGCAAATTGACGCCGGTCAGGTCGGCCTTCGCCAAGTTGACGCCGGTCAGGTCGGCCTTCGCTCCCGATTCTCCGCCGGATTCCGCCCAGATTTTGTGTTGATCTAGAATCTCGGCAAGTTCGATCAGGGAAATCGCAGTGGAATCTCCGCCGCTCGAAGTCTCTCCCCCGGCGGCAGTTCCTCCGGCGTCGATCTTCAGTTCTTCAATTTCTTTAAGCGCATTTATTTCCAGGCCCATTCGAGATCGTTCCCCCAGCTTTCTTTGCCCGCTCGTGGACATCCCCGTCGCTCCGCAACACAAACTCGCGCGCCGTCGCACTTCTCAATGCATTCGAATTCGCTGCGCGAATTTTTTCGGCACGGTTCGCGTATCACCGCGGGCCGTGCCTCGCCGGGCAGCCTCCATCCTCTAACAGTGGCGCTGTGGAAATCGCCTGTCCGAGAGTACAGGCGGCGCAGAGGTAACGGGGGGCTCCTAATCTGAAAATGGAAACTGGAAATTAGAAAAGGGACAAGAGAAAGACCCATCAGGGAGGAATTAGGGCACGGCAACCCGCGCGCAAAATTCGCGCTGCGTCGAGGGATCAGCGGCTACTTCGCCAACAGTCCTTGGTTGTGGTTGTAGCTGATCACTCGCGTCACCTTCCATGCGCCATCCTTGTTCTGCCATAGCGTCACAAACTTGGCGTCCCCCGCGCCATCCTCCGGGTGTCCGGGATGGTGGAAGCGATGTACCCCGATCTCTACCGCTCCATATCCCTTCAACGGGTACACCTCCAGTGTGTCCGGAAGCAGGGTCCGCTGCACCTTTCCGCAGATGTTCTGCTTAATGGCAGCGAGAAACGGTCCTTTGCCCACGGACAGTCCTGTCTGGTCGTGATAAAACTCCAGGTCATCCGACACCATCGCAGCCCATGGTAGTTAGATCGCAGTGGTTGTATGCATCGAAGAGTTTGGTATCTAAAGACTGTATGGTCGTAAAAAGAGGGCCAGGCTGCGCGGTGGATTGCGCGTCTGCGGACATGCTAGAAAGAACCAAGAGGACAAGCAGAAACAGGGGAAGCCATCGTTTCCAGTTCATCGAAACTCCTTCGCGAGGATGCACAGCTACCGGTCTATACGGATCGCGGCCCGCAGTTGTTCCAGGAATGGTTACGCGCACCCTCAGGTGATCCCGATAAGACTCTTCCTGTCGGTGCGCGACTTTGGGAGAAAAAACAAAACCCCCAGGTAGAAAAGCGCAACCTGGGGCACCCGGCCTGAGGAAAGCGGGTGGCGCACCGGTTATGAGGAAGTGGCCCGCTTCGGCGGGCAAGCGAGTGACGAGTCCGGTTGAATTTTGACCCAATTGTCACCAATAAGAGAATTCAAACGGACGAGAAAGGCCGAAGAGCGGCGTCAACCCCAAGCCCACAGAAGAGAGTTGTTCGCAGTGGCCGTGCCACTCTTTAGGTCCAGCCACGATCCCCCGCTGCGCTCGGGATGACAAATTGAGGAGAATGGCCGAAGAGCGGCCTCGACTGTTTCTTTCGCTATCGGGAATCCGCAGGCTATTATGGAGCCCTTCGCGAATGCGCGTAATGGATCTTGAATCGTTCTTGGGGGAGGCAAACGATGCCTTTGGAAATAACGCAGCGTGAGATGAATGGAATCTACCTTCTGGCGCTCAAAGGGCGTCTGGTGCTGGGAGAAGAGAGCAGCGGGTTGCTTGCAGTGATCGACAATCTGCTCGCCTCCGGCGCCACACGGATGGTCATTAACCTGGAGCAAGTCAATTATGTGGACAGCGCGGGCCTCGGCGCACTCATCGAAATGCATCGAAAGACAAAAGCCAAAGGCGGGGGCCTCAAGCTTTGTCATCTCCGCCCGAACTTGAAGCAAGCGCTGGAAATGGCCCGGCTGCTGCCAATCTTCGAAACGTGTCCGAGTGAAACTGCGGCGGTGGCAAGTTTCTGAGGGCGGCGGACGGCGGGCAGGGTTGGAAGATGGACAAAGGGAAGCTCCACTTTCGAGCTGAAGGAAAGTCAACACCCGCTCCCTGAGAACCGTGGGGTGCGGCACCCAGCGGGCAACGAGAAAGGTCCGTTTGAACTTTACCCCGATTGTCACGAATAAGAAATTCAAACGGACGAGAAGGGCGGACAAAGCACTGAGAAAGCCACCCCCAAGACCCAGGTTCAAAAGACGAACCTGGGGCACCCTGCGGCTCTCTGTGCTTGCCACGAGGAGCGCAGTGATACTCCCCTCCACGATCCTGATGAGCCCTGAGGTACGAAAGAAAGATGGCGAGGTAAACTCGCCGCTACAGGAAGCGGAGAAGAAAGACGCTTCGGCCCTACAACGTAGGGGATGAGCGGTGGTGAGGTTTTCGATTAGCTGCTGAAGGAAAAAAGTGCCGGGGCAGCTCCGCTGAGGGGCCGAGGCACCCCGGCTTTATCCCGCCCGCCTCCGCAGTGAGCGAGCAAGGAACTCGTCGAGAAACTTTAGCGCCGCAAGGAAGCGAGTGCTCCCCTTCCCAAAAACTTTTATTTGTCTTCGTCGCCGCGAAGAAATTCGTAGCGCTCGATGGCCGCAACCACGCCGACGGCGCCTTCATCGCGCGGCTCGGTGCGCTGCACGCGGCCAAGGCAACGGACGCGTACCGGTCCGGCCATGGTAATTTCGTTGGGAAGCGTCAGAAGAATCTCGACGGGCGAGCCTTCCTTGACATCCTTGGAAAGGAAAAAGTAGACGCCGCGCGAGCTGACGTCCCGGGACTCAGTGCTGGTCTCGCCAACGGCGGCACCCGATGTCCAGCGAACGGTCAGGGGCAGCCGCATGGAAAAACGCTGAGTGGTGCGGCGTTCGGAACCCGTCAAGGAAGTCCTCCTGATCGAAGGTAGAGTGTATCCGGGTAGGGGCCAGCTAACAATAGGACTCAAGGTACAAAATCGATTCAAAGCGGAGAAGTACCGACGTACTAGAACGAGTCCGAAAACTAGAACTGTTGATTACGTGAAATTTCGGTTTTGCGCTCCTTCTCAAGAGTCTCGCTAATCGTAACAAACGACAGGACATTACGCCCAAACTCGCTAGAATGGTCGAAGTGCAAGTGGCCGTCTCCCTTCGACGCGAGCGAAGCGAAGAAGTCGAGGTACAACCGGTGTCGCGCGGGAGATGGAGGCAGTATGGAGCAATACGTATTTGTACGTCTGCATGCACGGCAAGGGGAAGAGGGTGCCGTGGAGGAGGCTTTGCGCGAAGTGATGGGGCCTTCGCGGGAGGAGGCCGGTTGCCTGAGTTTTCACGCCTTCCGATCGATGCGGGACCCGCGGCTCTTTTTCATTCATTCCCAGTGGGCGGACGCAGACGCATTCCAGAAGCACGCGGAATTGCCGCATACCGTGCGATTCCTCGAACGCGTGGACGCGCTCCTCGATCAGCCGCGCGATGTGACCAGGACGGAGATGATCGAGTGAACTATTGCAGCGTCACGGTCACGTTGACCGAGTGGAAGAGAGTACTTGTTTGCGCGTTCACCTGCATGACGGTGCTTCCTGTAATCGCTTGACCCACGCCCGGGGACGTGGAGGCTAAGTTGCTTCCATCGCCAGCATAGTATGCTGTGACGGAATAAACGCCGGGAAAAGGAAGTGTCGCGTTCAGGTTGGCCGTGTTAGCCGTGAGTGGGGACGAGCCGATCCCTGCGCCGTTGGCGTAAAAATAGACGGCCCCTGTTGGACTACCCTGTCCCGTCACCTTGGCGGTGAGTGTGAATGGGGCATTTTGGGCAACCTTCGCCGAACCAGTCGAAACCGTTGTAGAGGTGGCGAACGGGCCGGGCGGCGGTGGAGGAGGCGGAGGAACAGCGGAGCTGCCTCCTCCGCAACCGACGATCAAGCTGATCACAAAGGCTAAGCCGAATCCCAATGATGGCCGCAAATCCCTGCGCTTGTGTGGCCAGCGAAGAGACAAGAGAGCGGCAAGGCCACTGAGCAGGCTAAGGGTCCACAACGGATTCGGTCCGAACGGAAAGACGAAATCGCCGCGCTTCGACACGAAGGAGTTATGCACCAGAGCAGCGCCCGAGGGCGGCGACAGCGTCAATGTTGCTGTTGACGTTGCCCCATTGGCGAGATTTAGAGTGGCAGGCTGCAACGAACACGAATAGCCAATCGGCAGGTTTCCATTACACGAAAGTGTTACGGGACTGGAGTTGTTCGTTGCCGGTACGACACTGATTTGCAGCGTGCCAGACTGGCCAGCCGTGATGTTGAATGGAGTGCTGGGAATGTTGAGGCTGAAATCGGGGATGATTACGTTTACAAAGACCGAATTTGATGCGTTGGCGTAATTAGGGTCGTTGGAGTATCTGGCACCAATGAGTTCGCTTGCCAGCGGAGTAGTGGAGACGGTGCCTGTAAGAACCTGGTTACCGCTGGTGTCAGTAGTAAGAGTGGTGTTAACCGTTCCATTGATTGGGGTAAAGTATCCTGTCAAGGCGAGGTTACCCACGAGGGCAGGCGTTGCATGGTTAGCGATCACCGTGGCGGTGACGTTGACTGGACTGCCGTATCGAATGTTGTTGGAATCCACTGTGACGTTGACGGTAACCGGATACTGCGCTGTTATCTGAATGGGAGCGGAGGTCGAGGGTCCGTAATTCGCATCGCCGCTATATGTCGCAGTGATGCTGTGCTGCCCGACGGTGGAAAGACTAGTTTGAAAAACACCTTGTATGGACGAAGGGTATCCTGGGTTGTCGCCATATCCGGTCACCGTCAAAGTGCCAGGTAATGACGTGCTCCCGTCGTAGAACGTGAATGTACCTGTAGGAGTCTTTCCCCCGGGCACGTTCATATTTGTTGTGGCATTGATCTGGAAGTTCTGGCCCACGAGGGGTTGAAATGCCCCGAAGATGGATGTACTCGATGGTGCCGGAGTAATGGTAAATGAGTCGGTCCCTGAACTTACGGTATAGCTGTTGTCGCCAGCGTATTGCGCAACGAGGGAGTAAGTTCCGCCCGTGAGAGTGGGAGCGATGTCGCGCGTGTAGCCCGCATTGTTCAGCTTAAACGTACCGGCGTCGACGAGTGACCCGTTCGCCGTCAAGGAAATCGTTCCTGTCGGACACGTCATAACGTTCTCGGCAAAGCACGTCGGGCTTGGGGGCCCTGTGGCGCTTGCCACACCATTTTTGTCTGTGACGTACATGCGAATGATGTAGCGGGAACCATAAGTCACTGAAGTCGCGTTGCCATTCACGAGATTGCCCTGAGAATCGAAGGAAGGTACGACGATAAACGTCTGGCTCCCTTCTTGACCAACCGTAACGGAAACCGGAGAGGAATCGCTCGGCGCATTGATGCCGTCCCCAGCGTAATGCGCAGAGACGTTGTACGTGCCGCCTGGCAAACTTTGCGTATTCACACTGCTCACGGCCCCGCTGACGAGCGTGAAGTGATCGAACCCCTGGGTCGTTCCGTCCGGGAACGTCGCGATCAGAGATACTTGCCCGGCGGGCACAGCTGTCCCTGTATTTGGTTTCACGTTAATGCCAACAGCCACATTTTCGCCCGTACCGTGAGTGATTCCCGTGGTCGGCGAGAGCGTCAATGTCGTAGTCGTTGGAATTGTTGAAACACTGCCCCAGTTCGTGGCCAGATTATTCGCGTTGACGGTTCCCAACCCCGAGGTCATGTCATAGCCTGCAGTCGCGGTCCAGGCCTCTGTCGTTGTGTGGCTGGGGTCTACCAACACGCCCGTGTTACCGGCCGTACTTACGCTACAGTTTAGGGAGCCGCCCTGGCACGGCACGCTGTTTGTTCCCACGCCAGGCAAACCCGTCGGCAAAAAGCTATTTCCCTTTGTCACGTCGTTGAAAACGCATCCCGCGGCCTCAGTCGCGCTAGAGGTGCAGCTCGCGCCCGCCTTCTTCGCCAAAGCGTACAGCACGTAATTCGCGTTGCCCTGACGATTCGAGCCACCATGGGCAGCCTGATACTGGTTCACGAGCGCCATGATTCCCGCAAAAGCCGGGGCCGAAGCGGAGGTTCCACCGACAACCCCAAAATCGAGGAATCCATTGTTGGCGTTTAGATCGCAAGTCCTTACACCGGAAATGGTCTGGTCGCTCTGGCAATAAACGTATCCCGTCCCGTCGAACCCCGCACTTGCAAACAAGGAGACATCAGGCTGATCTCTATGATTGTCATTCGGCATTCCCGCTACACCCATTTGCCATGTGGGTTTCCCATACAAACTACTTGTCCCGCCACTCCCGGCCACAATGTTCACTGATCCATTCGGCGCACCGGCTGCGCAACCGTTCAGCGCAATCTGGGCACAGTTCTCATTCCACGGGATCTCCGGTATGTAACTTCTTGCCGACGTTCCAGTAGTATCATTTGTCGGATTCCAGTATGCCGCCCAGTTGTTGACTTGATCGAAATCCGTACCGCCAACCGAAACGTTGAATGGAGTCGATGCTAAGCCGCTGACTGCCAAGCCCTGGGTGGCCACTTGCTCGGTATTGAAGTTGTCGCAACCAGCCGAGCCACCATCTCCCGACGCAAGAACTACAGTAATTCCTTGCGCGGCCGCTTGTTCCCACAAGCTGTTGTAAAAAGCGTTTCCCGTACTGCCCAGGTCTTTCTCGCAGTCTCCATAACTCACGCTCATGACCCCGGCCAAATTGTGCTCCACGATGTAGAGTGCCGAAAGATCAATCCCAGCCGAAGCCGGAGTCGAAGCCGACACCACAAGCTTTACCGTTGCTCCGGGCGCGGCTGCTCCCGACCACTCGACATCCAGATCCCCCTCTCCCTCTTCACCTATGGAAGTAATACCTGGGTCTTCTCCATTCAAAACCACATTTGTGGCATCGAAGTTTGCTGAAAGCCCAAACATCGTTCGAAACTGTTGCACGTCTTTGACACTGATATTGGTCTCGCCGACGATTGCAATGGTTTGTCCCGTGCCATCATTTCCAGTAGCGATTAGCGGCTTGGAGTTGTAAATCGTCGCGAAATCCCCCGGACCTAAACCGTAAAAATTTCGGCCATTAAATGGATTGGGAAAGGTGAACAGAGGCTCCAGCCCCGCTTTGCCGAGCGTGCGGCGAAATTGTCCAAGGATCTTCTCATAAGACTTCCGAGGAAAATTGTGCAGCGAAACCACTCCGGCAACGACCGGGGCCAAAGCCGCGGCAATCTGGAGATCCGCAGCGTTGGCGCTGTACTCCTTGCCGTCAACCACGAAACGGTGAATTTCTGTGCGGAACGCATTGCCCACGCTCGCGACATTCCCTGAAAACTCGATCACATTTCGGCCGGCTCCAACATGGATGTCTGTGAATCCTTGAGACGACAACCATTTCGTTACAGCCTGAATATCTTCATCCGCCGGGCCGAACTGTTTTCCGAATTGCTCGGGTGTTAGCCATACGTGATAGTTGGGGGATGACTTGCTCTGCTGGTCGTCGAGAAGTTGACGAAGGGCGGACTCCTGATCAGGACTTCTTTGCAAAAGCAGCAGCATGCGCTTCAACGGCTGCGCGTCGGCAACAAGTCCCTGGTCGAATTCCGGGCGGGCGAGCGGGTGGACGTTTCCGCGCAGCACCACGAGATTCTTTTCATCAATTGCCTGTGTGATACGAGCGGGGATGCTCGTCGTCTGCGCGGACGCGCGACCAAAAAGGAAAGCCAAGAAGGAAGCAAATAGCAACGCACCACGGCCCATGCTGGGTATTGGGAGTTTCATGATTCGCCTGCTCAACCAACTCCGAGTAGAAATCCTGGAGCCGGGAACGCGGAGGAGAGTAAATACCAGTCGACAGAAACGCTAGCAAGTGACTACCTTAATGAGGATTAAGGTAAGAACCTTAATCTGCAGCCGAAAGGTCGCAACCGGGCACAAAGGCATCAAGCAGCAAGCTCGATGCGCTCCGGCAGGAAGCTACGACTGGTCTATAAGCCTGTGATGTATTGCATACAATGCCAGTTCGAGGCGGTCGGAGACCCCAAGCTTATCGAAAATATTGTGTAAATGATTTTTTACGGTTTGCTCGGAGATGAAAAGTTTTTCGCCGATTTCCTTGTTGCGGAAGCCCTGCGCGACGAGCTGAACGATTTCTTTCTCGCGGTCGCTGAGCAAAGGCTTTTCGCGGCGCGGACCTGCCTCGCTGGACTTCGAAAACGCCTTCATCACTTCAGCGGTCATACGATTGTCGAGCCAGATCTCGCCGGCATGCACGCGATGAATGCTTTTCACCAGAAGATCCGTGGCGGACTGTTTCAGCACGACGCCGCGGGCGCCAAGACGCATGGCGCGAACGACGTCGCGATCGTCTTCCGCAGCGGTCAAAACGACGACACGTGTGGGCAACGTATCGAAATTGACTTCTTCGAGGACGGCTAGGCCATCTTTGTCCGGCATGCGCAGGTCGAGGAGAAGGATATCCGGTTTGAGCTTGGCGAGGAGCTTAATGCACTCCGCGCCGTTCTGCGCCTCGCCCACAATGGTAATGTCTTCGTCGGAATCGAGAAGTTTCCTTAGGCCGTCGCGAAAGATCGCGTGGTCATCGGCTAGTAGTACCCGTATCTGCTGTTTTGCTGTTTTCGCCATATTTTCTAAGACAAACCCTGAAACCCGATTAACGTCAGGGTTTGCAAGTACAAACCCTGAAACCCGTCAACCGAGCGGAACTTCTATCGTTAGACGCGCTCCATGCCCCGGGTTTGACTCCACAGTCAAAACTCCACCCACGGTACGCGCACGCTCCTTAATGGAAATGGGACCCAAGCGCAGCCGATCTAATTCGTCTCCGGTAAAGCGGCCGGCGAAGCTAAACCCCTCGCCGTTGTCATCTACTACGAGTACTAGACGGCTGTCATCCTGCGACAGTTTTACCACGACATGGGAAGCCTTGGCATGCTTTTTTATGTTGTTGAGTGCTTCTCGGTAAATCTGGAAAATCTCGCGGCAAACGCGGTCCGGAGCGCGTAATTCGGCGGAATCGATTAGCAAATCAAGGGCGACCGTGGATTCGTTGCGATAGCGCTCGGCGAAGCCACGCATCAGGTCAACCAGATCCGCGCTCTGCACGCGCAGGGGGCGGAGATCCGTGACCGTCTGGCGCAGCTCCGCACCCTCGTTCCGAACGGTTTGCTGGAGGCTGGCAAGGCCACTTACGGCCTGGTCAGGGGCGGCTGGCAGGCGGCGCCGTAGGACATCGAGCTGTATTTCGATGCTTAGGAGGGTCTGGAGAATACCATCGTGGAGGTCGCGGGCGATGCGGCTGCGCTCGGCTTCGATAGCGCGGGCCCGTAAGTGCCTCAAAAGAAAGATGTTCTCCAAGGCAGGGGAGACGTGTGCTGCGATGCTCTCGAGCCAGGCTAAGTCCTGCTTTTGGAATGGCTTGCGGCCATTTAGAAGAAAGATTCTCCCCGTTGGCTGGCCATTCTGGTCGAAAGCTACGGTCACAAAGGAGTTCACTTTCAACTCCTGCTGCGCCGGACCGGGCAGCCGAGGCAAGTTCTTGATAGCCCTTCCGTCGCGCCGGTCCCAGCCAAAACCGGAACCAGGCCCTGCTAGTGAGTTCCAGCAAATGGTGGCGTCCATATCGTCCAGGAGGAACCCGTCAGTGCGCGACAGGGGCATGCTTTCCGGAACGAGGCGCTCGCTTTCTCCCGACTTCAGGCGCCAGAGAAAAATGCGCTCAAGATCTGTATCGCGGTAAAGCAAGAGAGCCTCTTCCGCGTTAAAAGTGGTCGCCAGTTCTTCCAGGAACATGCGCAGCGATTCTGCCAATCCCTGATCCACTTGCATCGTTGCGCTGATGCTCGAGAAAAACTCAATTTGTGAAGAGAATCGGCGGTTGCGATCGCCCAGAAAAGCGAGGCCTGCCCCGACCGCAAACGTGCCCGTGGTGATGCCAAGCCAGGAGACGACCCGCATCCAATGGATGTCGCCTTTCACAGCCGTGAGCAAAACCAGAATAAGGGAGAGCGCCCCGGCAAGCGGGAGCGTCAATTCCACGCCCCAGCGAATGCCTGCGGCGTAACACAGAAACATGTACGGAAACCAAACCGGTACAGTGGATGGGCTGATGTACATGAAGAAGCCCAGAGCCAGAAGATCGCAGGCCAAGGGCAAATGCCAGGAACGTTTGCGCAATAGGCGCTCTAGTTGTGTGACCAGGAGCGCGACAATCAGATAGGCGACCAAGAATGAGGCTGCGCGGCGCCCTCCGCGCGTCGGCGGCTGTTCGAGAACCGCGAGCAGAGCCAGTAAAACAAAAATCGGGCGCGCATAAACAATCTGCCGTTCGAAATGCTGCCGGTCGGTTTGATGTGGGCTCATGCGCGGAGACAAGTATCCTGTTAAATTAGTCTAGCAATATGCGGGAAGTTCGTGGCGCAGTGGTTTCCTGGCTGCAACTGGAAAGACAAGCCTCGCGTGAGTGGATGTTTTCACGAGCCGGGCCATGTGAAATTGCTCCCCGCATGAGTTCCGATGAATGAATCCGCCACTTTTCGGCGCGCGGGAATTAGCGTAAACTAAGGAAGTTCTACGGATGGTGGGAGTAGCTCAGCTGGTAGAGCGTCGGTCTGTGGCACCGAATGTCGCGGGTTCAATCCCCGTCTCCCACCCCAGCTTCAGTTCCCGCAAAAAATTAAGTCGACCTTGTATTTCTGAAGCGTGCGATCTGCGGTGAGCAGAGTCATCTGTTCAGTAATTGCCTGAGCGATGAGCAAACGATCAAACGGGTCACGATGATGCCCAGGCAGCTCGCCTGCCAGAAATGCGTGTTCGTGGGTGATATCCAGTGCGTGTACCGCCCACAGTCGCAGCGCGTTAGGAATATATTCCGAAGGCCTCTTCGGAAGGGGCAGTGAGCCGAGCGCGAACTTGATTGCAATTTCCCAAGACGCCGCGGCAGAGAAATATAACTCCGACGAAGGGTCCTTCAGTAGCTCTCGCGCACGGGAATTGAGTTTTTCTTCGGCAGACAGGCCCCAGAGAAACACGTTCGTGTCGAGCAAGAACTTCATGCTTTCTTTTTGGCTTTTCGGGGGCGCTTCTGTTTGCGGCCTTCGAATAGATCGAGGAGTTCCTCCGGCAAAGGAGCATCAAAATCATCCGGCACGGTAAACTCCCCGCGAAGAATTCCTAGTGTCCGTTGCGCTTTTTCGGTAGGCACTGGGACCAGGCGGGCCACCGGAACGCCGCGGTTTGCGATGGTGATTTCCTCGCCAGCGGCCACGCGGCGCAGCAGCCGCGAAAGCTGCGTTTTGGCTTCGTGCGTGTTTACGGCTTTCATGCCCCTATACTAGACTAAGTCATCGGACTAAGTCAACTTGTACTCGCTCTGCCAACCCCGCGTCTCGCCGCCCGTCAACGTCGGCCTCTTGTGCCCGCCCCAAGCATCAGCAGAAACGCCAGCATGTGGATATTTCGCGATTCGCCACCTTCTGCCTATGATGAATCATGACCAGCATCCGTTGTCGCGGTATCCTTTTCGACCTGGATGGCGTCTTAGTGGATTCGACGCCTGCGGTTGCGCGTGTGTGGGCGGGCTGGGCGCGCGAGCACGGCTTCGACGCTGACCAAGTCGTAAAAGAAGCGCATGGACGGCCGAGCATCTCCACCATACGTGAACTCCTGCCGCACGCCGACCATGCCGCCGAAGACCGCGAAGTCGAACGCCGCGAGATTGCCGACATCGACGGAGTTATCCCTTTGCCCGGCGCGATGGAGTTACTTCAAGCGCTCCCTTTGCAGCGCTGGGCGATCGTCACCTCCTGCACTCGGCCGCTGGCAGGAGTGCGCATCGGAGCGGCGGGTCTGCCAAAACCCAGGAATCTGGTCACCTCAACCGATGTGAAGCATGGCAAGCCGGACCCTGAGCCCTATCTGAAAGGCGCACAATTCCTCGGTGTACCCGCAAGCGACTGCATTGTCATCGAGGATGCTCCCGCCGGAATTCGAGCCGGCAAGGCAGCAGGAGCGCGCGTTATCGCCCTGCGCACCACCGCGACCGACACCGAACTTCAGGAAGCTGGCTCCGACTGGATTGTCGATGACTGTGCTGCGCTTTTTCTGGATTCCGCGTCAGCGGACCAAGACTTCTTGCTTCTCGGCCGCCGAACAAAGTAGTGCGTGCCCTGCATAACCTACCCGTTCGTACAGTGCTTCTCAAGAAATTAAGCGTGAACCTTCACTGGTTGTGGGTGTCAGTTCGCCTACAATACAGTGTCACATTGAGAAGCGTTTTTGCTGGAGTTTGCGCGTATGGCCCTCGTTTCTCGGGCCTCGCCAGGACACAATTCAAGCCATGGAAACAGTAACCCCGACGGTGCCGCCACCGGCTGCCCCTACTCAGGCATCAGCACCCTCGTCTGCGCCTGCCGCGCAAAGGACGATTCATACAGCACAACTCGTCGCTGCCATGTTGAAGGCCAGCCCGCACGTCAGCGACCTGATTTTCTCGCCCGGCCGCGCCCCGCAAATCGAAGTCAGCGGCCAGCTCATGGAGCTCAAATATAAGGGCCTGGAGTGTCTCAGTTCGCAAGACACTCTCTCGATTGCCAACGACATCATGGGGAAGAACGAGACGCCTATCCGCAAGCTCGAGCAGGACGGCTCTGCTGACCTTTCCTATGGCATAGCCGGTGTCGCGCGTTTTCGCGTGAATATTTTTAAGCAGCGCGGAAGCTGCGCCATTGTAATGCGCGTCGTTCCGGACAAGATCCCCGGATTCGAGGAGCTGCATCTGCCTGAGGCTCTGAAGGAAATCGTCGATCTGCGCAACGGCATCGTGCTTGTGACAGGTCCAACCGGTTCCGGCAAATCTTCCACTCTCGCTGCCATCCTCGATAGAATGAACGCGGAGAAGGCTTACCACATTCTTACCATTGAAGACCCCATCGAGTTTCTTCATCGTCACAAGAAAGCGACCATCCATCAGCGCGAATTGCATTCGGACACGCCAACCTTTGCGCTGGCTTTGCGCGCGGCCCTTCGCCAAGCGCCAAAAGTCATTCTTGTCGGTGAAATGCGCGACCGGGAAACCATTGAGATCGCTCTGGAAGCCTCGGAGACAGGCCACCTGGTCATGTCCACGCTGCATACCATTGATGCGTCGAAGACCGTGGAACGCATCGTTGGAGTTTTTCCCATGGCCGATCAACAAGCCATTCGCACACGCCTCTCCAAAGCGTTCCGCTACATCGTCTCCCAGCGTCTGCTCCCGCGAAAGGAAGGCAAGGGACGTATCGCCGCGGTGGAAATCCTCAAGTCCACAATGCGTACGCGCGAGTACGTTGAGAAAGGCGAAGCCGAAGGCAAGTCGCTTCTCGATGCCATGCGCGATGGCAGCACCGAAGGCATGCAGCACTTCGATGGCGAGATTGACAGGCTCGTTCGCGCGGGAATCGTCGACTTTGAAACCGGACTGACGTATTCGACCAATGCGGGAAATCTGCGCCTGGAAATGGCCGATTACCTCGAGGATCGCCCTAAACAACAATCTGCTCGCAAACCGGCGGCTCAGGATCCCAACCACACCACCGAGATCGAAATCGAACGCTAAATCAGCCGTCCCATTCTCTTCGAGCTGACTCCCTAACTTGGTCGCTTTCTACTTTTTCGGCCGCGTGCCACAATTCAATGCTGAAATCTTGCATACTCGATGGGTGCCTTCATTGGTATTCTGTTGATGCGCGTACCTCCTGCGCTCGGCGCGACTCTGGGCATCGCCTTTTTTTGTTCGCTTCTTGCCATATTTCTGCCGCGTTTTATTTCAAGGATATTTCACGCAGTTGAATCGCGTCTATCCCGCTTGGCAGAACGCACGACGCTTGTGATGATCGTCGTCTTCTTCATCGTCCTCGGTGTCCGGATTGCAGTTCTTCCGCGATTGCACGTCCCTGTTCCTGGAATCCATGACGAATACAGCTACCTGCTTCTCGGGGACACGCTTGCTCGCGGCCGTCTCGCCAATCCGCCTCATCCCATGTGGATCAGTTTCGAATCGTTTCACGTGAATTGGTTTCCCGCTTATGCGTCGAAGTATCCGCCGGGCCAAGGAGTTGTCCTCGCGCTCGGTCAATTGCTGGGCCATCCCTGGATCGGCGTGCTCTTGAGCGTTGCTGCCATGTGCGCCGCAATTCTCTGGATGTTGCAGGCCTGGCTTCCGGCAAGGTGGGCACTCCTTGGCGTCGCGCTGGCCGCGTTGAAATTCGGAATCGCCAGTTATTGGATGAACAGCTACTGGGGCGGAGCAGTCGCCGCCACTGGCGGCGCTCTAGTGCTCGGCGCAATGCCGCGCATCATACGCCGCGCGCGCACCCGCGATGCTTTGCTGCTTGGGCTGGGAATCGCCATCCTCGCGAACTCCCGTCCCTACGAAGGTTTGCTCCTTTCTATCCCCATCGCGGGCTGGTTCCTCTGGTGGCTCGCAGGAAAATCAAAGGCGCCCGCCGCGCCGCGCGTACGGATCGTCCGCGTTTTCGTACCGCTGGCCGTCGTCCTACTGCTAACCGCCGGCTTCATTGGCTATTACAATTGGCGGCTGACTGGCAACGCCCTCCTCTTCCCTTATGCCTTAAACTCGCGGACGTATCGCACGACCGGGCTATTCTTGTGGAACCATCCTAAAGAGCCGATTCAATACAACAATGAGCAGTTCGAGGATTTCTACAACGGTTGGGAGCGCGAGGATTATCGCAATACCTGGCCGGACGTTTGGAAGGTTACAGTTGAAAAATTGACGCGCAGTGGCAGTACCTACTTCTGGTGGGGCGCTCTGCTGCTTTTGCCGGGAGTGCCTTTTGGTTTTCTCGATCGCAAGATGCGTTTGCCGCTTCTGATGTTTCTCCTGGGAACGGCTGGATTCCTAGTCTTGATCTGGTCAATGCCACACTACGCCGCGGCCGTGACATGCGTGATTTTTCTGTTTCTCGTCCAGGCGATTCGCCACCTGCGAACCATCCGTCCAGGTGGACGCCCGCTCGGGCGCGCGCTTTCCTGGGCCGCCATTTTACTTCTCGCGACAGATGTTGGGTTCTCCGTGCAGCAACATGTCTGCGACCATTTGGACTGGACCTGCAAGGGGGACCCCAGCCGCGCGGTTATTGCGAAAAAGCTCGCTGACACTCCCGGCAAGCACCTGATCATGGTGCGCTACCAAGAAGATCACAACCTTCACGACGAATGGGTCTACAACGGAGCGGAAATCGATACGGCCAAAGTTCTATGGGCGCGCGAACTCGACCTTGAACAAAATGCCCGGCTCTTCGCATATTTTAGAGATCGCCAGATTTGGCTCGTCGAACCCGACAGGGACAACACGGAATTAGTTCCCTATCAAGCGCCGCGAGCTTCACCGCAAAGGTAGCGGAAGCAGGAAGTTACCTAGTCATGGCCGCGCCGTGGAATCGAGAATTATCTTGAATCGTAGTCGCCGATGAAAGTTTCGCGGCTGATGCCCAGCATGCTCAGGAAGAAAGCGGCAAAAATAATTTGTAATCCGAGGAACAACCACATGGACCAGAAGAGCACCTGCCGGATTTCGTGCAGCTCCCCGAAACCGCTGGCGGCCCACTTCCAGGTAATCCACGCGCACCCGGTAAATCCCATCAGAAACAGTCCGCCTCCCGCTAGCAAACCCGTCTCCAGAGTCACGCTCTTTAGGACGCGCCTCAAGGAAACGGAATGCCGGTCAAACCGCTGCGCGTAGCTGAATACCTTTGCGAACGCCCCGATCGAGAGAATCTGCACTCCCAGCAACGTGAAGATCACGCCGAAAATCATGGTGTGAATGTCGAGTACCACGTGAGAAGAAATCTGCCGCGGTCCTGGCAGCAGCCAAAACACTAGTGCCAGCCCAGCAAGCACCAGTGCGCTGCCCGGCAGCAGGAAAAGCCAGTTCGGCGCGTATAGCAGCATGAACCGCAGGCTACGCCAGCCGTCGCGAAAACTGCGCAGATGCGGCGCGCGCCCGCGCTTATCGGGCCACAGCACGATGGGAATCTCCGCCATGCGCGCCCCGATTTGCGCGGATTTGATGACCATCTCAAGCGCGAATTCCATCCCTGAACTTCGCAGGTCCAGGCGGTCGTAGAGACGTCGCGTGAACCCTCTCATGCCGCAGTAACCGTCTCCGATGTGCGCATGGAATAAAGTATTGAGCACAGCCGTCAGGCCGGGATTGCCGAAGTACCTGTGAAGCGGCGGCATGGCCCCCGGCTTGATTCCTCCCCGGAATCTGTTGCCCAGCACGATGTCATTGCCCTCGCGCAGCTTTTCCACGAATCGAGGCACGTCGCTGAAGTCGTAGCTGTCGTCCGCGTCCCCCATAATAATGAAGGGACCTCGCGCGCCGGCAATCCCTGCTCGCAGTGCCGCACCGTACCCGCGCTGCGTCACACGAATCACCCGCGCGCCATGCTCTTCCGCAATCTCAATCGAACCGTCCGTCGACCCGTTGTCCGCAACCACCACTTCGCCGCTTAGCCCTGCCTCCTGGAGCGCCTTCCTGGCTTTGTCCACGCAGTACGCCAGCGAATTCGCTTCATTGAGGCATGGAATCACCACGGACACTTCAACCGGACGAGTTTCGCCGATCGCTTCACGCAGCGCGCTGTCAGAAACCAGCGTTGTCTTCATGCGAGCCCATGATAACTCGCCCCGTTCAAATTTTCATTACGCCAGTTTGCGGTCTTCTTCATCGCGGCTAGGGCTGTGACAGCCCTCCCGCGCACGCTCGGGCGCGGTCGAGCAGCAATTGGCGTTCTCGACCGTTGCGCGTGAGCGATGCGGCGCGCTCGAACTCTGCCTCGGCCTCGGCGAAGCGGCCAAGCTTGAAAAGAAAGTCGCCCCGAACGCTGGGCAAGAGATGGTAGGACTTGAGAGACGGCTCCGAAGCTAGTGCGTCGACAAGCTCAAGCCCCACGGCCGGACCCAAGGCCATGGCGTACGCGACCGCGCGATTTAGCTCCACGATGGGCGATGGCGTAAGCTCGGCGAGCGCATCATAGAGCGAGGCGATTTGTCGCCAATCCGTTTCCGCGGCAGTACGGGCGCGCGCGTGACACGCGGCGATAGCCGCCTGCAGCGCATATGCACCAGACGCGCCTCCAAGCTGCTCGGCACGCTCAAGTGCCGCGAAACCGCGATGGATCAGGAGTTGATCCCATCGCGCGCGGTCTTGGTCCAGCAGCAGGATCGGTTCCCCCGACGGACCAGTTCGCGCTCGCGCGCGAGATGCCTGAATCTCCATCAGTGCGACCAACCCGTGGACCTCCGGCTCGTTCGGAGCGAGTCCGGCCAGGATTCTCCCGAGACGCAGCGCATCCTCGCAAAGCGCGGGGCGCATCCAGTCGTCACCGGATGTCGCCGAATAGCCTTCATTAAACACGAGGTAGATCACTTCCAGAACAGACGACAAACGGGCAGAAAGGTCGGACCCGCGGGGAACTTCAAAGGGGACGCTCGCCTCGCTGAGAGTCCTCTTGGCCCGGACGATGCGCTGCGCGACAGTCGGTTCGGGCACCAGGAAAGCGCGTGCAATTTCGTCGGTGGTTAAACCTCCGAGCAAACGAAGCGTTAGCGCGACACGCCCTTCCGTAGAAAGCACCGGATGACAAGAAATGAATACGAGGCGAAGAAGATCATCGCCGATGTCATCGTCCTGCGCGATTTCAAAATCCGCCACAGCCGCCTCTTGTTGCGTCTTGAGCTCGCGACCTAATTCTTCATGTTTGCGTTCGAGAAGTTTGTTCCGGCGAAAGTTATCGATCGCGCGATGCTTCGCGGTGGCCATCAGCCAGGCGCCTGGGTTATCCGGGATGCCCGACTCTGGCCATCGTTCGAGTGCGGCGACTAGAGCGTCTTGCGCGAGCTCCTCGGCAAGGCCGACGTCGCGCACAATGCGCGTCAGCCCGGCGATGATCCTGGCCGACTCGATTCGCCAGACCGCGTCAATCGCGCGATGTGTGTCGGTAGCCGTCACGGCTACCCATCACACCATCTTCAATCCGCTCCTGCAAGTCGAGCGTGGCAAATATACGTTCGTGGTCATTCGCAGGCGCGTGCGAACTCTTCCGGCCCGAAGATCTGGCGAATTTCCGTCTCGCCTTCCCACCCTGGCCAGTGTTTCTTGTGCAGTTCCATGAAGCGCTGCGCCCCTTCGATGGCCTCTTCTTTCGACTTCAAATCAAAGATCGCATATCCGCCGATGACTTCTTTGGCCTCGGTGAAAGGTCCGTCGATCTTCGTTAGCTGCCCTCGAGAAAGCCGGATGCGCGTGCTTACCGCGGTGGGGGCCAGCGCGCCGCTTGCGACCCTCGTGCCGGCTTTGTTCGCCTCTTGCCCGAGCTTGTCGATGGCGTCCATTAAGGCCTGGGGTGGCCGGCCTGAACTCTCAGACGACTTAACTATCATCATGAATCGCATCGTCACATCTCCCTTTTTTGATTCGAAGCTACTTCTGCTTTCAAGGCTGCGGCACGCCGCAACGATTACAACTAAGCCGTCGTGGCCTTTTCCTGGTGCATGCACGTGTCCGCTTCATAGATCTGCCGAAGCTCGCACTCACCCTCGCCAACGACCTGCAGGAAATCTTTCGCCAATTGGATGGCCTCCGCCTTGGAGTTTGCCCGAAGGATGGCAAAACCGCCGACGAGTTCCTTCGCCTCCGTAAACGGGCCATCGGTCACCGTCACCTTCCCGCTCGAGTTGCGCACCCGCGCGCCAAGTGCGCTGGGCAGGCAGCCTTCGGTCGCCAACAGCCAGCCGGCCTTAAAACCTTCCTCAACAAGTTTGCCCATTTTGGCCATCTCCTCTTGTGAGGGAGGAACGCTCCTTTCCATGCTCTTATACATGCTTAGGAATTTCATATTGTCTTCTCCTTGTTTTGAGTTCGAAGCCGCGCCCAGCAAAACGGCCGCGGTCTCCTACCACTAAACCTGTTTGACTCTGGCCTGAAAAACCCGGCCTCTATAAGCACGACGAACGGCTCTCTGCGAAATCGACACTGCCAAGACGTTTTTTTCGAGGCGGCTGCAATTTCATGATCCCTGGCGCTGCTTGGACTGCGCCTGCATCTCGGAAAACCCCGCTGCGGCTTCCTTGACATCCGCCGGGAAGTCCGAGAACTCCTGTACCTGGCGAATCTCTATAGTCTCGTTCTCCGACCCGGGGCACCGTTTGGCCCATTCGATCGCCTCTTCCCTCGACTTCACCTGAATCATCCAGTACCCCCCAACGATCTCCTTCGCTTCGGCGAAGGGTCCGTCGGTCACTTTGGGTTTCCCTCCGGAGAAAGAGACCCGCGCGCCCATCGAAGGTGGGTGCAGGCCATCGAGCGCCAGCAGCACACCCGCCTTCTGCAACGATTCGTTGTACTTCATCATCGCAGCTACGGCCTTCGCGTCGGGCATGGTCCCCGGCTCGGCCTTCTCGTATCCCTTCGGGATCATCAGCATCATGAATCGCATGGTTGTGTCTCCTTCTCGTTTAAGCCCAAAAACTGGGTTTTCCGCCCGTCTCCACCAGCCAAACTTGACTCTACTTATACGTCGAGCGACCTTCAATGAAATCGACAGCTCCGGTATTTTTTCTGAAAAAGATTGTTAAGGATTCGCCTGTCAAAGCACCGCATCTGCCCGGGTCCAACCTTGTCCTAGCCCCCTATGACGCCAAGCAGTGGCCAGATGGATGCCACAATTTGTGGCAAGTGCTGCAAACATCTTGCATTTTCAGCAAAATACGTCGGCACGCATTGCCAGCCCGCCAGGATAACCGGGCGCAATACCTCTAACACAACCCATGCCGTCCCGTCGAAAAGGTTCCATCCATGTGCCGCCCCATCGGCCTTGCAAAATAAAGTGGCAAGCGCGACCCCCACAATGGCCGCTCCCACCATTCTTTCCCAGTTCCGAGAGCTAGTAAGTTGTCCGTTCATGGCCGCCTCCCGTTTTTCCTTTCTTCTTGGCTCTACCTATATGTCGATTGAGGGGCCACGAAATCGACAGTTTCCGTATTTTCTTAAAACTATTCCTTAAGTTCGAGTCCTGTTTAGTTGCCGCCGACTTGCGCTAAAGTACTTGGTGAATCACAAATGAAAAATACGACCGACACTTTGAAAGCAGACACGCCGGGCAAGCTTATCCCTGATCCTTGGGAAGCCGCGTATTTGCGCTTCGAAACGCCCGAGCAGGAAATTCAAAAATTTATCGCGCGCCTCAATCGATTGGGCGCGCCGCAATGGCTGCGCGACGCCGAGATCGTCGAGCTTTTTTGCGGCCGCGGAAACGGCTTGATGGCTCTTGAGCGCCTCGGCTTCACCCGCATCGAGGGCGTGGACTTCTCGCCTCGCCTCCTGGGGCAATTCAAGGGCTCCGCGAAATGCACGCTTGCCGATTGCCGCCAACTTCCCTTCCCTGATCGCAGCAAGGATGTCCTGATTGTTCAGGGCGGTCTGCACCATCTCCCCGCCTTGCCTGGCGATCTCGATCAAACTTTCTCGGAAATGCAGCGCGTCCTGCGAAAAGATGGCCGTGTCATGTTCGTCGAACCGTGGCGAACGCCCTTTTTGACTCTCGTGCACTTTATTTCCGAGCTCCCTCCTGTGCGCAGAATTTCCAGCAAGATGGACGCCTTCGCCACCATGACTCACTACGAACGCCGCACCTACGAGCAATGGCTCGGCCAGCCCGAACTTATCAAGAAAACTGCCCGCGCTCACTTCGTCCCAGTGCACGAGCATTTCGCCTGGGGCAAATGGAATTTCGTCGGCACTCCCCGTTAACACGCTCGAATCGACTCGCAATCGAATTCCCACTTCCAGCTTGCTTTTTCCCTTCCCCCCGATATGATGGCTCCGTTTCGCGCATCCCTCGAGATCCCATATTGTCTGGCATAACGGAAGCCTCTTCCATCGCTAGTTCCACGCGCACAGTTGGGCGCGGCCGCTTGCTTCAGGTTCTCGGCATGTGGTTTGGTATGGCCGCGGCCATCGGAAACACCATCGCCGCTGGCATCGTTCGAACGCCTGGCGACGTCGCCAAACTTCTTCCCAGCGTCTGGATGTTTCTCGGCGTTTGGATTCTCGGCGGACTCTACGCATTTTCCGGTGCATCTTCCATGGCGGAGCTTGGCGCCGCGATTCCCCGCAGCGGCGGCCAGTACAATTTTTCTCGCCGCGCCCTCGGCGACTATGCCGGCTTCCTTGTCGGCTGGAGCGATTGGCTCTCCACTTGCGGCACTGCCGCCGCTGTCGGTATCGTCATCGCCGAATACAGCGGCCACCTTTTTCCCATTCTCGCCGGTAGCACAAAAGTAGAAATCATTTCCATTACCATCATTTGTGGATTCGGAATCCTGCAATGGCGCGGCATTCGCTGGGGCAGCGGCGCGCAGCTTTCCACTGCCGCGATGAAGACCGGCGCCTTTTTCGTTTTGGTGCTCGCTTGCTTTCTTCTCGGCGGCCCGGCGCACCAAGCGGCGGTGCAATCCGCTTCGTCATCGCTTCGTTTGCCCACTGGGTGGCCCCTGGCCATTGCCGTCATGCTCGGTTTGCAGGCCGTGATTTACACTATCGACGGCTGGGACGGCGTCATTTATTTTGGCGAGGAAGTCCGCAATCCCGGCCGCGACGTTCCGCGAGCCATCTTCGGCAGCGTCTTCTCCATCATGGGAATTTATCTTCTGCTGAATCTCATCGCGCTCTATATCCTGCCGATGCAGGAAATCGCTGGAAACAATTTCGTTCTCGGCGCCGTCGCCGGCCGCGTCTTTGGAACTCTTGGCGACCCCATCATTCGCTCGATCATGATCATTTCCATGTTGAGCTGTCTGAACGCCAATCAGCTTTTCTGTTCGCGCACTCTCTATGCCATGAGTTGTGACGGATTATTTTTTCGCCGCGCCACGCGAGTCAATGCCGGAGGAACTCCGGCCATCTCTCTGCTCCTCAGTACGATTGTCGGCGTCCTCTTTGTCCTCGTTTCCTTCCTCAGCGCCAATGCCTTCGAACGCGTCATCGCCATGCTGTCGTTCTTTTTTGTCGCCAACTATACGCTTTCCTATTTTTCTCTCTTCGCGTTGCGCAAGCGCGAGCCGCAGATGGCGCGGCCTTACCGCGCGTGGGGCTATCCGTGGTCAACCGGAATCGCCCTCGCCGCTTCCGTGCTTTTCTTAATTGGTTCCATCGTCACCGACCAGAAAAACGCGCCGCTGGCGCTAGCCATGCTCGTGCTCAGCTATCCGGTCTTTCGCGTTTTGAAGTGGGTCACGCAGCGCGCCGACGCTATCGCGGGAAAAAGTTCTTAGCTCACTTTTTCCGCGATCGACTTGCCCTGCATAAACAGCAGCAAATAATCTTTCCCGCCCGCTTTCGAGTCCGTCCCGGACATGTTGAATCCGCCAAACGGGTGTGCTCCAACCATCGCGCCGGTGCACTTCCGGTTCAGATAAAGATTGCCGACGTGAAATGTCTCTTCTGCCTTCCGAATTTTTTCCGGGTTTCTTGAGTACACCGCGCCGGTCAATCCAAATTCCGTATTGTTCGCAATTTCGAGCGCCTGATCGAAATTCTTCGCCTTGATCACCGCCAGCACAGGCCCAAACACTTCTTCCTGCGCCAGCCGCGCTTTCGGATCCACGTCCGCAATGATCGTCGGCTCGATGAAGTATCCGTCTCCCGTCGCTCGCTTCCCGCCAGTCAGCAGCTTCCCTTCCTTCTTTCCAACTTCGATGTAATCCAGAATCGTTTTCATCGCCGACTGGCTGACCACCGGCCCCATGTAATTGTTGGGATCGTCGCTCGGCCCTACCGTAATTTTCTTCGTGCGCTCCACCAGCTTCTGCACGAACGTGTCGTAAATTTTCTCGGAAACAATCGCGCGCGAGCACGCCGAACATTTCTGCCCCTGATAACCGAACGCCGCCTGCACCGTGCCTTCCACTGCCGCGTCAATGTCGGCTTCCTCGTCCACCACAATTCCGTCCTTCCCGCCCATCTCCAGCACCGTGCGCTTGATCCACATCTGACCCGGTACCGTCTTCCCGGCCAGCTCGCTGATTCGTAGCCCCACTTCCTTCGAGCCCGTGAATCCGATGTACCGCGTCTTCGGATGCTGCACCAGCACGTCGCCAATCACGCTCCCCGGCCCGGTGATGAAGTTCACCGCTTCCTTAGGAATGCCCGCCTCAAAAAGGATGTCGATGAATTTTGCCGCGATCGTCGGCGAGTCCGCCGCCGGCTTCAGCACCACCGTATTTCCCGTAACCAGCGACGCCGCCGTCATTCCCGCCATGATCGCGCAAGGAAAATTCCACGGTGGAATGATCACGCCTACGCCCAGTGGAATATAGACCAGGTAGTTGCGCTCGCCGCGCATCGGCACCAACTTTTGCGGCTCGCCCAGACGCAGCATTTCGCGCCCGTAGTATTCCAGGAAGTCGATCGTTTCCGCGATGTCCGCATCCGCTTCCGTCCACGTCTTCCCCACTTCGTAGCACACCAGCGCGTTCAGCTCGAACTTCCGCTCCCGCACAATCTGCGCCGCGCGAAAAAGAAAATTCGCCCGCTCCTGCGGCGACACTTTCTTCCAGGTATCAAAATACTTGTGGGCGTCTTCGACTGCCTTTCTGGCCATGTCCGCCGTGGCATTCTGGAAAACACCGATAATTTCCATCGGATGCGAAGGGTTCGTCGACGTGCGCTTCTCCGTTGTGATCGTCCGGTGTCCGTTCAGCCACATCGGATATTCGCGCCCAAATTCCGCCTTCACTTTCTTCAGCGCTTCCTGCATGCGCGTCCGGTTTTCCGGCTTCGAGAAATCGATAAACGGCTCGTTGGTGAATTCCGAAACGTGGACAATCTTTTCGGCAGTAGCCATGGCGGGTCCCTCCCCGGCGTGCGAACACCTATTCTACTGCGCTTGCAAACCACCGGACAAGCCAGCCCCTGCCACTCATTCAATCTGACCCGCTGCCTCTGCGGCAAAAACGCATTTTGGTCTCGCGGGAAGCGAGCGTTGAAAAAAGACCCCGCCCCTCTCCTTGCATGGGCCCTTCGCCGTCCAGGGCTCTTAGGCCATTGCACGGGTACACAGTGAGATCTACTCCTTTGTTTTCTTCTGCTTGCAAAATCATTCGAACAAATGCATGTCGTCTCGCTAAATACTAGTACTATAATTATATTTGACAAATTATATAATTCATGGTAGCATAGGTCGTGATTGATCGACGCCACCCTCGCCGAACTCCCCGTCATTCCCGCCTCGCTCCGATTCCCATTCTGGGTCTCACTCCTCCCTCTTACCAGAGAAAGTCCCCTCTTTATTTTCATGCACTTACGTGGAACCCATTTTGCAACCCGTTTGTTTTCATATTCATGCATGGAATGGGGGGGGGTACCCCCCATCCCTCTCGAAAGTGAGTCACGGCCAAATCGCTGCGGGGAATGCCACATCGTGAAAACCGATGTAGCATACCGTTCCAGTCGCTTCGCTCAAGGTGGAATGCAGGAACTATGACTGCGAAAGCTTACTCGGTGGTTTTCCTTTTTTCGTCCTTTATCTTTGCGGCGCAAGATGCCTCGACGCCTGTGCCCGTTGAGCCCGTACTCGTTGAGAACGAGCCGCTTCATCACGTAGTGCTGAAGAATGAGTCCGTGGTTGTCATTCATCTGACTCTGCCACCCGGCGACCGCACGCTCTACCATACTCATACTCACGACCGCGTCGCCATTCCCCTCTCGAGCACCTCGATCACGCAGCAAGTATGGAACGAGAAGGAAGGCCCGCCATCTCATTCCGAGCCAGGAAGTTTTTCCGCGCTCACCCTTCGTGGCAGTTCGTACACACACCGGGTCCACAACGTAGGCACGAGTCCTTATGATGTGCTGGACGTCGAGCTTCTGGTTCGTCCGCAATCGCCGTCGCCGGTCACTGCCGCAACTGTTGCCGCGGAAAATCCCAGCGCCCGCATTTACAACTGGAACCTTGCACCTGGCGCCACCTCCGCGATGCACACACATGTACGCCCATACCTCATCGTCGCCGTTACAGGATTCACCTTGAAAATGACTGCGCCCGACGGCCAATCCATCAATCACGAGATCAATCGCGGCGATTTCCATTGGGTGGACGCCAAGGTCACCCACACTCTCGCCAACGCAGGGAGTGCCGAAGGACAAATTTTAGAGGTTGAACTGAAATAGCTGTAAATCAGAGAAGAAGAAAAGTCGAGCGTCTTCCATGATCGAAGACTTATCCCGTTACCATCAACCCGTCAGCAAGCTGTTCCGCCGTTCATCCGCTACGGGCGACTGGGAGAAGTACCGCCTGAGCCAGGAGCAGCTCGAATTCTTCCGCGAAAACGGTTACCTGAAGGGCGTTCGCATTCTGACCGACGCGCAGGTGGAAGCTCTGCGGGCGGAGTTGGAACTGCTCATGGATCCTGCTCATCCTAGCCGGCATTTATTCCACGAATACCATTCCAACGAATCGACGGACCCGAACCGCGTAGTTTTTCACGCCCTCGGAGCCTGGCGCGTTTTGCCCGGCTTCCACGATCTGCTCTGGAACCCCGCGTTCCTGGTACCGGCATCGCAATTGCTCGGCGGTCCAGTGCGCTTCTGGCACGACCAGCTTTTCTGCAAACCGGCGCGCCATGGCGGCGTGGTGGCCTGGCACCAGGATTATTCGTACTGGACGAGAACGACGCCTTTGGCCCACCTCACTTGCTGGATTGGCTTGGACGATTCCACGCGGGAAAACGGCTGCTTGAATTACGTTCCCGGAAGCCACAAGTGGCCAGACTTGCCCAAACCGGTTCTGACTGGAGAAATGGACGGCATCCGCAACAGTCTGCCGGAAGACTTGAAAGAAAAATTCAAGCCCGTGGCCATCGAATTGAAAAAAGGAGAGAGTTCTTTTCACCATGCGCGAACGATGCACGGTTCGCGCAGCAACGACACGCCCGCTCCGCGGCGCGCCACGGTGATCAACGTTTTTCGCGACGGCGTAATGTCCAATGCGGATGAACCGCTCCTCGCGGGCATTCCGGTAATTCCTCGCGGCGAAAAAATGGACGGACAATTTTTTCCATTGCTGTACGAGCCGGCTTAAACGCGGAGAGTTTTTTGAAAGCGTTTATGGTGCAGCGCTAGTGAGCTGGTTCGAGAATAAGTTTCTGGATGCGCCAGTTCAGGAGTTCGGCGACGTAGAGCTCGTCCGCGGAGGGACAAGCAATTTCGTGAATCCATCCGAACTGGCCGGGCTGTTTGCCGGATTTGCCGAGGACGCCGAGGACTCTTCCATCGAGAGAAAGTTTGTAGATGCGGCCGGGAAAAGCGTCGGAAGTATAGAGGACTTGATTTGGCCCGGGCGTAATGCAGAGAGTCCAGGGCGCGCCGGGAGACATCGTGCCGGTTGTTGAAGAAGGTTTGTTCCCGATGGCCGGGCGGGCGTCGGCGGGCGCGGGGACGTCGATCGTGAATTGGCGGAGAAACTTTCCGTCGGTATTGAAAACCTGGATGCGGCGGTTGCCGCGGTCGGCGACATAAATGTTGTTCTGCGCATCGACGGCGATGCTGTGCGGGACGTTGAACTGGCCGGGCTGATCGCCGGGCTCGCCCCAGGACTTGAGCCAGTTGCCGTCCTTATCGGCCTTGGCGATGCGTGAATTGACATAACCATCGCTGATGTACGCGTTGCCGCTGGCGTCCCACGCAACGTCGGTGACCTGGCGGAACATTCCATCCACGGGAGGCAACGGCGGCTTGACGTGCTTGAGCGGCTCGGTGCCTTCGTCGGAAGCTTCCTGCTTGCGGCCAAAGACCAGGACGACGCGGCCTTCGGGATTGAACTTGATCACCATGTCGGAACCTTTATCCGTGACCCAGATGTTGTCGTCCTTGTCGACTTTGACGGTATGAGCGAAGGACCAGGCGTAGAGATGATGACCAACTTCGCGGAGAAATTTTCCGTCGGCCGCAAATTCGATGAGTTGCGCGGCAGCGGCACCGTAGGCGGGGCCGGTGGTGTTGCCGCGGGAGAAGACGAAGACATGGCCTTTCGAATTGACGGCGACGCCCGTGGCTTCGCCGAGATAAATATCGGGCGGAAGCTTCAGAAAGTCGGGAACCGAGTGGAAGCGGATTTCGGGCGGTTGCTGGGCGAAAAGAGGAGCGGCAGCGAAAAGAATCAGAACAAACATGGAGCGTTTCATGTGATGCAACCTCTTGAATTCAAAAGTTCGCCACGCATCATACGCGGTTTTGCGAAATCAGTCGCCTACTAGAAATTTGTGCTGAGCTGGGGTAAGCGGAACGACGGAAAGGCGGCCCTGGCGGACGAGCGGTGAATCGGCGAAGAGCTTATTGGATTTGATTTGCGCGAGAGAGATTGTTTTGGCGAGCGGTTTTCCCGCTTTGATTTCGACAGCGGGGTTTTTGGGATTGGAGGTATCGACGGAGACGACTGTGGCGGTGCCGACCGCGCTTTTGTTGTCGCCGGTTTCATAGATAATCAGCCTGTCGCCAGGCTTCATCGCACCAAGATTCCTCAAAGCCACGGGATTATGAACGCCGTCCCACACGGTGACTTTGTCGCGCTGAAGGTCGGCGAACGAATACTCGGAAGGTTCGGTCTTGAGCAGGTAATCGGACATTGAGGCCTCGCTATTGGTTGGCAGTGCCCGAACATTCTACACGCGTACCTTCAAGAACGGAGAATGAAACGCAGAGACGCAGAGAACCGAAAGAGGACAGACGGGAATGTCTATCCCACAGACTCAAATTGTACACGGCGGCAGTTAAGTTACTTCTTCTTCGTTGGCGCGAGCTGGCGCATCGATCGACGATTCCGTGAATTCTCAATGAGCGTGGAAAGTCGCTTGAGTCTTGTTTCTTCCTTCTTTGCGGTGATGACCCAATAAGTGCACACCCTTTGGTACCAAGGAGGTTGCGAACGGAAAAATTCCCAGGCGGCTTTGTTGGCGCGAAACTGTTTCGCTTGCTCGCGAGTGAACCGGGCGGTCTTGCGTCGTAACTGTAGATGGCAGACTTCTTTTCATTGCGAGCGGCAAACGCTTTGAGACCAGCGGGATGCATCAGGCCTTTCCTGGGGAGTTCTTGAACAAATTTGATGTTAATGGCGCTCCAGGTGCTGGTGGGCTTGCGCGGAGTGAAGCGAATCATGTAGCTGGTTTCCCCGAGGCTCTTGCGAACGCCATCGATCCAGCCGAAGCACAGTGCAACTTGCACGGATTCGGGCCAGGTGATGCTGGACTTTCCGGAATCCTTCTTGTAGAAGCCCACAAGGAGTTCGCGGAATTTGTCGTGATGCGATTCGAACCAGGCGCGGAAATCGGCTGGGGTTGGAAAAAATGTTGGTTTTGGCGGCATGGTGCCTGACCGGATTAAAGTCTGCAAATCGCAGCATCGAAGATTAAGGCTGAGGAGGGGGTGTGGCAAGCCCTACCACTACAAAGAGCGGAGTCATCGTAGGTCGCGGATGATTTCGCGGGCGGCGTTGGCGCCGCTCGCACCGGTGAGGCCGTTGCCGGGATGCGTGCCGGAACCGCAAAGAAACAGGCCGCGAATGGGTGTTTTGTAGCGCGCCCAATCAAGAACGGGACGCATGGTGAAGAGCTGGTCGAGCGCAAGCTCGCCGTGAAAAATGTGGCCGCCGGTGAAGCTGTACGAGGTTTCCAGATCCTTGGGAGTGATGACTTGCATGCCTTCGACCAGGCTGGGGAGATCCGGCGCATAGTTGGAAAGAGTTCGAATGACGACCGAGCCGAGTTCCCGTCGGCAGAGGTCCCAATCCCCCTCCCTCAGTTTATAAGGAGCGAATTGCACGCAGGCGGAGAGGACGTGTTTGCCTTCGGGCGCGAGTTCGGGATCGAGAATCGTGGGAATGCAGACGTCGAGATAGGGTGCTGGAGAGAATTCGCCGTACTTGGAGGCGTCGAAGGCGCGCTCGAGGTAATCGATTTCGGGGCCGATGTGGATGCGGCCGGAGAGAGCTTCCAGGAAACCCTCGGTGGGATCGAGGGCGGAGAAAGTGGGAAGACCGCCAAGAGCGAGATTGACTTTCGCGACCGTGCCATTCGACCGGAAATTCTTGAGGCGATTGGCGAAGGTGGGGTCGAGCTGGGACGGATCGAGGAGATGGAAGAAGGTGCGCTTGGGATCCAAGCCGGAGGCGACAGCGTCGACGGTAATCTCTTCGCCATTGGTGAGCACGACGCCCGTAACCGCGCCGTCTTTGATGCGAATGTGCTGGACTTCCGCATCGGTGCGAATTTCCGCGCCGACTTGCTTCGCTGATTCGGCAAGAGCGCGCGTGAAGTTGCCGAGCCCGCCACGAGGAAAAGAAGCGGTTCCTACGGGATGGGTGTCGGAAGCAGCGCGAAGAAGAAGGACAGCCGTGGAACCCGCAGACCAGGGGCCGAGTGCCGTGCCGAAAATGCCGCGGGCAGCGATGACGGCGCGGATGAGCTCGGTTTCGAAGAATTCGGAAACGAAGTCCGCAACGGCCATGGGCGCCCAGCGAAGAAGATCGAAGATTCCCTTCTTTCCCAGCATGCGAACGTTGCGGCCGGTCTTGAGCAGTGTCCAGAGATCCTCGGGAGTGGGTTTGTCGATCGCGGGCGGCGTAATCGAAACGAGCTGGTCGAGAACCCCGGTGAGATGATCGAGCGCGTCCGCAAATTCCATGTACTTTAGCGAATCCCGTTCGGAAATTTTCGCAATGCCGCGAGCGGTCTTGGCGTTATCGTTCCAGAAAAGAAGCGAGCCGCCATCGGGCATGGGAGCGAAAATGCGCGGGCCGGGATAAAGTATTTCGCACCCAAATTTATCGATTTCCATATCGCGCCCGATCTCGGTGCGAAGCGGCCCGAGAGTGTGCGCGAGTGTCGAGGCTTTAAAGCCGGGATAAAATTCTTCCGTGATGGCGCCGCCGCCAACCATTTCGCGGCGTTCGAGCACAAGGGGCTTGAAGCCGCCCTTGGCCAGATAAAAAGCGGTGATGAGAGCGTTGTGGCCGCCGCCGATGAGGACTACACGCTGTCCGAGAGCCATGTTCAGTTGGCCGCCTTCGAAGCAGCCGCAGTTGAGCGGGAAGAACCGGATTTTGCCCGGCGCGCCAGCGAAGCGAGCGACCAATCCTTCAAGATGACCTGGCTGGCAAGGCGGCCGTTCGCTCCCATGATGCCTCCACCCGGGTGGGTCGCGGAACCGCACATATAAAGGTTGCGAATGGGCGTGCGGTAGTAAGCCCAGCCGGCTACAGGGCGAAGGAAGAAAAGCTGCTCGAGAGAAAGCTCGCCCTGAAAAATGTTGCCCTGCGTAAGGCCGAATTCGCGCTCGAGATCAAGCGGGGTGAGAATCTGCCGTCCGATGATGATGTCCTTGATGTTGGGCGCGTACTCGGCGATGGTGTTGATGACGTTGTCGCCGAAGGCTTCGCGCTGCTCGTCCCAGGTGCCCTCGGCGAGTTTGTACGGCGCATATTGCACGAAACAAGAGAGAACGTGTTTGCCGGGAGGCGCGACGCTGGGATCGGTGACGCTGGGAATAACCATATCAATGTAGGGGCGGCGCGAATAGTGGCCGTACTTGGCGTCGTCGTAGGCGTGCTCCATGTATTCCATACCGGGGGAAATGGAGATGGCGCCGCGAAGATGCGCGCCAAGCCCGGGCAGGCATTTGAAATTGGGAAGAGCGTCGAGCGCGAGATTGACTTTGCCGGAAGAGCCGCGGAATTTGTAGCGGCGAACGCCTTCGAGAAAATCACCTGGCAATTCGTCTGGTTCAAGAAATTTCTCGAAGGTGAGATGCGGGTCGACGCTGGAGGAGACGGCCTGCGCGGAGAGCTCTTCGCCATCCTGAAGGGCAACGCCGCAGGCGCGGCCGTTCTTGGTGAGGATCTTGCCGACGGGCGCCTTGGTGCGGATTTCGACCCCGGCTTCGCGGGCGGCATCGGCGATGGCGTTTGAAATGGCTCCAGTGCCTCCGCGGCTGAAACCCCAGGAGCGGAACGCGCCATCAATTTCACCCATGTAGTGATGCAGGAGAACGTACGCGGTGCCGGGCGAGCGGATGCCAAGGAAGGTGCCGATGATGCCGGATGCGGACATGGTCGCTTTGAGGACGTCGGTTTCGAACCATTGGTCGAGGAAATCGGCGGAGCTCATGGTCATGAGCTGAACGAGAGTGTAACGCTCGTCGGAAGAAAGCTCGCGGAAACGCTGGAGCAGGAAATGGAACTGCTTGAGATCTTTGGGATTGAGCGTGGTGGGATCGGGCGGAACCATCGAGAGCATAGGCTTCACGAAGCGGCACATAGGGGTCATCATCTTGGAGAATTCGTCGTAGGCTTCGGCGTCAAGGCGGGAGTGGCGGCGAATGTCGCGGATGGACTTAGCGTGATCGTTTACGCGCCAGAGATAATCGCCGCTGGGCATGGGAGAGAACGTGCCGTCGAGCGGGAGGATTTCCAGGCCGTGGCGAGGAAGATCGAGTTCGCGAATGATTTCGGGGCGAAGAAGCGAGACGACGTAGGAACATTCGGAGAAAAGAAAACCGGGGAAGATTTCTTCGGTGACAGCGGCGCCACCCAGAACGTGGCGGCGTTCGAGGACGACAACCTTCTTGCCGGCCTTGGCGAGGTATGCGGCGTTGACTAAGCCGTTGTGGCCACCGCCGATGACGATAACGTCGTACTGCTGCCCCATTAGGTATGACTCCGGTATGACGCAAAAGAGAGATTAGCAGCGGGAAGCAAGGACGCGCCATTTTACTGAGAGGGGAGGTGTGGCACAAGTCTGGTAACCGATTAAAACCAGAAGCGATCGACATTGCCGGGCAATTCCATGAAAATGCAAATCGATCGGAAATGCAAAAAGGATTTGGGGATGGCACTAAAGCGACAGCCAAGGATTTGAGATGGCGCGCCCGGGGAGACTCGAACTCCCGACCCTCTGCTTAGAAGGCAGACGCTCTATCCAACTGAGCTACGGGCGCACTATGAACTCTGATTCTAAAGCATTTACGACTCGCATCAACACCTTTGGACGAATTGACCTTCTGCCGAATGGGCAGAAGCTCTGTCCAACTGAGTTCCTTGCCTACTCAATTGATTCTACTAAAGTTGCAACGCCAATTCGACATCCGACTTCTTCCGCAATCACGGAGCAAGTTGGAGCAATTGGAATGGGTGGGACGATGAACCAAAGCCAATTGACCCTGCTTCCGCAAACGAAGCTTGAGTTCCAGATCCAAGCGAGAGTAAGTGTCTGACATAGTATCGGGTGCGTGCCCCATCCAGAAGTTGTTGATGTCTTCGTGAACCCGCTTGCCTCTCAACCACGTCCTCCGGAAGCGGCGGAGAGTATTTTCTGGATCCATCCGGAGGACATCTTCTTTTTTGATCTCAGCTATAGATGCCACCTCCTTAGCTGTGAAACTGACTCCAGTTTTGTTAGTGGTTGTCATGCGGGCCGTGATGCGGCTAGAATCCCACCGTAACCGCGGGGGGGGGCGAATCGCAGCGCACGATGTGTAAGCGGTTACATTATTCTAGGATGATTCGCCTCGTCCTTCGTAGCGTGCCCCGGCGTTATGAGCCGCCTGCTCCCGCTCTATGGCGGGGGTGGAATCGCGATTCCAATCGCAGCAGACTGAGAGGGAGGATCCACAGTGCCTGGCTGCTTAGCCTCGTCTCATTGGTATCGAGCAATGGGCTGGCTGCGCAAGATGCTGGCGCCGGTGTCAACATCCAAGTCAATGGGAATCAAGAACAAGGGCCGTGGAAGCCCACCTGGATCTACTTCGGCTATGACGAGCCGAACTACACACAGCCCGAACGGCAAGAAGCTTCTGGGTGAATTGGCAGTCCTAAGCCCGGTACCCGTCTATATTCGGACCCACAATCTGTTCACCAGCGGTGACGGGTCGGCGTCTCTGAAGTGGGGCTCAACAAATGTCTATACGGAAGACGCGTCGGGCGAGCCGATCTACGACTGGACGATTGTCGACCGGATTTTTGATACATATCAAGAACTTGGCATCAAGCCACTTGTGGAGCTTGGTTTTATGCCGAAGGCACTCTCCGTCAAGCCGGAACCATACCGACACAATTTCCCGGAAGGTCCGATCTACACTGGCTGGGCTTATCCACCCAAAAGCTACCAAAAGTGGGCAGACCTTGTGTTTCATTTCGTCAAAAATCTCCGTGAGCGGTACGGCGATGTCACAACCAGAGGCTGGCTTTGGGAAGTCTGGAACGAACCAGATATCGGCTATTGGCAAGGAACGCGAGAAGAATATTTCAAGCTATATGACTATGCTGTCGACGCGGTTTTGAGAGCACTGCCAGGCGCTCATGCGGGAGGTCCGGATACTACCGGTCCTCTAGGGGATAGCGCTGCAGAGTTTCTTCATGTATTCCTGGATCATTGCGCGCATCAGTCCAACTATGCGACCAGCAAGACTGGTGCGCCGCTGGATTTTGTCAGCTTTCACGCGAAGGGAACACCGTCAGTCGAGAACGGCCATGTGCAGATGGGGATGCGCAGTCAACTTGCCGCCATACGGCGTGGTTTTGAGATTGTTACTTCGTTTCCCGAGTGGAGGAACACTCCGATCATCCTGGGAGAATCCGATCCAGAAGGCTGCGCCGCCTGCTCGGCCCAGAAACATCCTGAAAGCGCTTACAGAAATGGCCCGCTGTTCGCAGCTTATACGGCGATCCTAAACCAGATCGACACGGAGTTGGAATGGAGACACCGGGATGAGGCGTAGCCAATGAGAAGAGGTTACTTCCGGCTGGCGAAGGCGATTTTGCCATGCTTGCTGGCTCCGTACTTGATTGCGGCATTGTGCGAGAAGTCGGGCGCGCAGGAAGGCGCCCACAAGGAGCCTCCGACTCCGGGGCCCATGCTTGCTCAGGGCAGGATCACCCTCGATACTCCGGAATTTACTCTCGACCTTGTGCGTTCATCGCAGACGGTCGCAGGCCTGAAACCTAAGGTGGCCCCCGAATTCGATTTCACTCCCGGCGATCTCCTGGTTGAGCGATCGAAGGATGGCTACTACCACTTGGGTGACTTAAACCTGCGCGTACGAATAGGAAACTCGGGCGCGTGGAAGAACTACTCGACATCCGTTGCCCGCCAACCAGTTATCGCTCTTCCAGCGTCAGGTACAACGTTAGCTGTCTCCGATCTCTCACCCACGCTTCCTCCCGACATTCCCTTGCAGATCTCGCGCACATGGGCGCTTGAAGAAGGAAAGCTTGTTCTGCGTTTCGCGCTGAAGAACAAGATGTCAGACGCCGTAGAGGTGGGAGCGCTGGGCATTCCCATGGTTTTCAATAACGTGCTCAATGATCGCTCGCTTGAGGAAGCCCATGCCAAATGTTCTTTCTATGATCCCTACATTGGAGAAGACGCGGGCTATCTTCAGGTCACCCGGCTCAACGGTCACGGTCCAGCGCTGCTGGTGGTGCCCGATGGCAAGACGCCGTTCGAGGCTTACGGCCCAATCTTAAGCAAAGGCAGACCTCGCGGAAAGGGCCCGGAAGCAATCTTCACCGACCCTACGCCGCGCTGGGTCACGTTTGAAGGTTTCTACGATTGGATGGTACATACCAAGGCCTTTGCGGAGAGTGAGTGGAAGGCTGCCCAGCAGTGGAATCCCCCGACATCGTTCACACTAGCACCCGGCGAGTCGAAAATGTACGGACTCAAGTTTGTTGTAGCAGATTCGATCCGAAGTATTGAGCAAACCCTCGTAGAAAACCATCGCCCTGTGGCGGTAGGCGTCCCCGGCTATGTGCTGCCCATGGATATCGACGCGCGACTGTTCCTGAAATATGCCGAAGGTATTAAGTCGTTGGTGGCCGAACCCAGCGGAGCCATTACGATCGGCAAACTAGACGCTCCATCCTTAGGATGGAAAGGGTTTCAGCTGAAAGGCAATTCATGGGGCCGCGCGCGCCTAACGATCACGTACGAGGACGGACTCGTTCAGACCATCCAGTATTTTGTCGTCAAACCCGCCGCGCAGGCCGTCGCAAACATGGGCAGTTTTCTGACAACGAAGCAATGGTTTGCCGATTCTAATGATCCTTTTCACCGTAGCCCCTCGGTCATGAGCTATGATCGCGAAACCAACCAGATCGCTATGCAAGACAGCCGTGTATGGATTGCTGGCCTCGGAGACGAGGGCGGATCGGGTTCCTGGCTCGCGTCCATCATGAAACAACTGGGCCAGCCCAACAAGGAAGAGCTCGACAAGGTTCAACAGTTCGTGGGTAGCGTGCTCTGGGGCGGCCTGCAATTCAAGGATGGACCGCATCAATATGGCGTGCGCAAGAGTCTCTTCTACTATCAGCCAGATCAGATGCCACCGAATTATTATCGCGGCGATTTCGATTGGAGCAGCTGGACGAGTTGGAACAAGCAAGCGTCTGAACAAGTAAATCGCTCCTACAATTATCCTCATGTCGCCGCTGCCTACTGGGTGCTATATCGTCTTGCGCGTAACAACCAGGGTCTCGTTACCAACCAATCATGGGACTGGTATCTGAAGCATGCCTATGAAACATCCGTGGCGATGACCAAATTTGCTCGCGGTCTTGCCGTTTTCGGCCAGATGGAAGGCAGCATCTTTGTTCAGATTCTGGCCGATCTCAAACGCGAGGGCATGACAGCGGAAGCTGAGAACCTAGAAGCCGGAATGCAGGCCCGTGCCAATCGTTGGAAGGCCGAAGCCTACCCGTTTGGGAGCGAGATGCCATGGGACTCCACTGGCCAGGAGGAAGTGTACGCGTGGATGAAATACTTCGGCTACCAGGACAAGGCCAATGTAACTCTCAACGCCGTCCTCGGTTACGACCCCACGATCCCGCACTGGGGTTACAACGGGAGTGCGCGGCGGTACTGGGACTTTGTTTTTGCCGCCAAGTACACCCGGCTCGAACGACAGCTCCATCATTATGGGTCGGGTCTCAATGCTATCCCAGTGCTCGCGGAGTATCGCGAGCATCCCGACGATTTCTACCTTCTGCGCGTCGGCTATGGCGGAACCATGGGAACGCTCACGGACATCGATCGCGAGGGCTTTCTATCTCCTGCGTTCCATTCCTTTCCCGACATGCTCAAGTTCGATCCGCTTTCGGGTGACAATGGCCCGAATTTTTTTGGCCACGCTTTCAACACTGCCACCTACATCGTGCATCATCCCGAATTCGGTTGGGTGACGTTTGGCGGCAATTCAAGAGTCGATGGCAACACGGTCAAGGTCACGCCGCTTGATTCTTTCCGCATGCGCATTTATGTGGCATCTGAGGGGCTATGGCTGACGCTTGATGCCGGAAAGTTTGAGAGCGTGGAAGTGGATTCGAAAACTGGCGCTGTACGCGTTTGCCTCAGCGCCGCAACGCAGTTTACATCTGCGGCTCGCCTGCGCATCGAGCAACCCGCCAAGCTGCAACGTATTGGAATCTTTCACCCAGCCAAGCCCCTAGAGACGGAGCGAGACGCCTACATTGTGCCACTCGCTAAAGGTCCAACCTGGGTTGATCTAGTCGCTGATCACTAGGACGCGACGCATGGCCGATTCGGAATTGTGCGCTTGAGCCGGAGGAAATCGTTTGCTTCTGCCAGTTCGTTGCCCACGGCGCGGGACCGAGCCTTCTCCGAAGATTCCAAGTTCGGCGTCCACGGGCCGCGACCGAGATTTAGAGAATCGTGAATTCAGAAGAGAGACGCAATGAATAAACAACCTGACCGTCGCCAGATTCTAAAAGGTGCAGCCGCGACCTGTGCAGCGTTGCTTTTGCCGGCAAGAACGGAAGCCACGGAGCAGGCACTTCGGATCGCCGGTCAGAGTGTCGAGATCCAAATTGCTCCCGTCAGCCAACACACCGCGAGGCTCACCATTTTGCCGCTCACAAATTCCCTTGAGCATGGCCGGGCAATAACCGTCGGGGGAGATGGATCGCTTGTGCAAACGTCATGGGGAGCGCCAATCTTGAAGCTGCGGACCTCAAGTGCCGTGCGAACCGTCAAGACTGGCAATTTGATCGTGAAGCTTTCTTCCGATCCCGTGGCTTTCTCCATTGAAACGTTGCGAGGCGCGATGGTCCAGCACCTGACCGTGGACAAGGACACAGGCGTCGTTTCATTCATCACTGGAGATTCACCGTTGCTTGGACTCGGAGAGGGCGGACCGCAATTCGACCGTCGCGGATCTATCGATCGGATGCGCAGTGGTCAAGGAGGATTTCAGCTTCGCACGCACGGCGGGCGCGTTCCCATTCCCTGGCTTATCGGTACCGCTGGATGGGCCATGTTCATTCACCAGCCTTTTGGGACGTTTGACTTCTCGGGAACAGAAAGTAAGTTCCAGCCAGCAGGCCCTGAAGCCGCGTTACCTCTCGACATTTTTTTTGTCGCCGCGAACGAACCCGTGACGATCATGGCCGAATACGCGCGTCTGACGGGTTATGCCGAGATGCCTCCGCTCTGGAGCTTTGGTTATCAACAGTCCCACCGCACGCTCGCCAGCCGCGAGGAAATCATGGCCGAGGCGAAAACGTTTCGGGACAAGAAACTGCCCTGCGACACGCTGATCTACCTGGGGACCGGGTTCTGCCCCTCCGGCTGGAATACCGAGAACGGCTCGTTCTCCTGGAACTCCCCCGTGTTTCCCGATCCCAAGGGAATCCTCGATGAACTCCACAAGGAGAACTTTCGCACTGTGCTCCACGTCGTAATCAAGACAAACAAACTCACTGGGACAGTGCACGATCCCTGTGAGCCGGGTTGTGCCGACCAGGAAAAGGCTTGCTGCCACTGGGACGCGCACCGTAAAGATTTTGCGATGGGTGTTGATGGCTGGTGGCCGGATGAAGGCGATCCACTCGACACCACGTCGCGGCTCGTTCGCAATCGAATGTATTGGGAAGGCCCTCAGCTCGAAAGGCCGAACGAGCGGCCGTACGCTCTCCACCGCAACGGTTATGCCGGCATGCAGCGCTACGGGTCATTCCTGTGGTCTGGAGATGTCTATTCCACTTGGGAGACGTTGAAGGTTCACATTCCCATCGCCATCAATACCGCGCTTACGGGCATTCCCTACTGGGGAACGGACATCGGCGGGTTCGTGCCCACGAAGGAATTCACGGCGGAGTTGTATCTGCGCTGGTTCCAGTTTGGTGCCTTCTGCCCGCTCTTCCGTTCCCATGGTCGGAACTGGAAGTTGCGCCTTCCATGGGGTTGGAATACAGGTGATTCCGGACCGCTAGAGATCAACAATTACAACGGTGCCGCCATTCCTGATTCGAGCCAACTCCATAATCCGCAAGTCGAGCCGATCTGCCGCAAATACCTGGAACTGCGTTACAGACTCCTGCCTTATCTCTACAGCGCCGTACGGGAGTGTGCCACAACAGGCATGCCCATCCTGCGCGCCTTATGGCTCCATCATCCCGACGATCCCAAGGCGGTCGCACGCCAGGACGAATACTTGTGGGGACGCGACCTCCTGGTCGCACCCGTTGTCGAGCAGGGTGCTACCTCGCGCAAAATCTATCTTCCGCACGGTGCTTGGTTCGATTTTTGGACTGGCGAACGTGTGCAGGGCGGAGCCGAAATCAGCCGTGAGGTCGACCTGGAGACTACACCGCTTTACGTGCGTGCCGGGGCGATCTTGCCTCTGGGTCCCGCGAAACAGTATGTCGAACACAAAGTCGACGAGCCGCTTTCCATCTCGATCTATCCCGGCGCCGATGCTTCCTTCTTGTTGTACGAAGACGACGGCAGTTCCTTCGACTACCGCAAAGGCAAATGGATGGGCGTGCAGATGACGTGGCACGATGCCCGGCGCGTGCTGAAGCTCTCTTTGGCCAGCGGCTCGCGGATTCTCCCGCCCCTCCGCCGGAATATCGAAGTCAAGCTCGGCCAGAATACGCGCGCTGCCGTTTTCGACGGACATCCGGTGGAGGTGTCCCTCTAGACGGGAAGTCCTGAGGCAGAACGCTGCCGGCTTTCGATCGCCTGTGTCTGGCGGGCAACGCCGGTGGATTCACGGACGACGAGCTCCGGATCAACTAGGATTTCTTGCCCGATCAATCGGTCAGAGGCTTTGTCAGGAACGAGATTGCCAAAAATGGTTTGACCGATTCGTTCGCGAGGAATATGAACAGTAGTGAGCGCCGGTGAGCAAAACTCTGCGAGCCTGATGTTGTCGAACCCGGTCACCGAAACATCGTCCGGCACGCGGATCCCTTGATCGCGCAAATGGCGAAGAACGCCTACTGCCATAAAGTCGTTGACGCAAAGGATTGCAGTCGGCTGAAAGCCCGACGAAAGTAATTCTCGGGCTGCCTGACGTCCGCCCTCCAATCCGTCGGCCGCCGCGACAATTTGCGCTTCAGCATTTGGAGCAAGGCGAGCTACTGTTTCCAGGAAGGTCTTCCTACGCTCGCTGATCGGTCCCAACGTCGAATGATGGCCCAAAAAGGCCATCCGAGTATGGCCGAGCGAGTGCAGATACTCGACGATCTTCTTCATCCCTTTTCGATAGTCGACGCGCACGTTTGTGATGTTTTTTTGTGGCGTTCCAACATCGTAGAACACAATGGGAATCTTGCTGTCGGTGAGCACCTGCATGAGGTGCGAGTCCATCTCGGACACGATGGCCGCGAGGCCCGCCACACGCCAGCCAATCATCAACCTCACGCTGGAAACAAGCTGCTCGGAGCTGTAGTCCGTGTTGGCGACAACGACTTCGTAGCCCCGCGCGTGAGCTGCGGACTCAAGTGCGCGGTAAATATCGAAGAAAAAGGGATTCTCCATGTTGGAGACGAGGATTCCCAGTGTGCGGCTCTTGCCCCTGGCTAAAGACCGCGCATGGAGATTAGGATGATATTTTAATTCTTCCGCGGCTTTGAGTACTCGTGCTCGCGTCGAGTTCTTAACCACGTTTTGGTTATTAAGCACGCGGGAAACCGTGGCCGTCGATACGCCCGCCCTCTTGGCAACTCCATCCAGGTTTCGCAGATCGGCATTCTTGGCTTGCGCCATGATCTCCCCGAGATTTGACCAAGCTCGATTCTAGCGGCATGCGAACGCTTCCTCAAGCGAGAGTGTCCGCAAACCACGATCGTGCCCCTAAGGATGCCATCCAGAGAAACAGTTCGCAAGCGCTTGCAACGAGGCGCTTACCCGCTTTATTTGTATCCTGTATTCTTCTTGACAGTGAAGGAACGTCGGGAATATCTTGCGTATGCAAGCGATTACATTTAACTAGCTCGAAAATAATGACCGCTTAGGCAACGCCAAACCATCTTAAGGGATGACTTCGCGTTGGGAGCGACTGGAGAGCATTTGCATTAGGGTCAAAAGACAAGAGGCTGACCCTTTCTTAGAGGTGTTTCTTGTGGTGGATGTGCGAGATGCTGCAAGCCTTGTACCTCTCGACTCAGGAAGCTTTCGGTGATCTCCAGACGGCGATTCTTGAAGACTGCAGGCATGACTCTTGTGGGGTCGAGCGCAGGTTTCCGAAGCGGCGTGGCGGTCAACCCCGTGAGATATGTCGACGTTGCGCGTTCCGCGGGCATTTCCTTCCAACATGACAATGCAGCATCCTCCGAAAAATACCTGATTGAAACGATGGGTTCAGGCTGCGGATGGATCGATTACGATCAGAATGGTTTACTCGATCTTTATCTCGTCAATGGAGCTTCTACGCGGCTGTACACGCCAAAGCACGCATTGCGGAGCGCCCTCTATCGCAACAACGGAGATGGAACGTTTACTGATGTCACGTTAAAGGCTGGCGTGGCCGCGGAAGATCTGTTTGGAATGGGAGTTGCCGTGGGTGACTACGACAACGATGGGTTCCCAGATTTACTCATTCTCGGTTACGAACGATGCATCCTGTATCACAACAATGGCGATGGAACGTTCACAGATGTGACTAGCCGAGCCGGTGTCGGAAATGTCCGGAAATGGGGATCGAGTGCAGCATGGTTTGATTACGACAACGATGGCCTGCTAGACCTAGTGATAGCTAACTACGTGGATTGGTCACCGGAGCGAAATTTCTGGTGCGGCGACAAGGGACCTGGATTGAGAAGTTATTGCCACCCGGACGTGTATCACGGCGAGCCCCCAACGCTATATCACAACAACGGCGATGGCACTTTTAGCGACGTGAGCAAGCGCTCCGGACTGGGAATCAAGGCCGGAAACGGGCTGGGTGTGGTCACCTTTGACTATGACAACGACGGGTGGCAGGACATTTTTATCGCCAACGACCACATGCCGAATTATTTGTTCCATAACAATCGCGACGGCACGTTTCGAGAGATAGGATACTCGGCGGGTGTGGCGGTCGGCATCGATGGGCAGTTCGAAGCGGGTATGGGAACGGACGCCGCCGACACCACCGGAAGCGGCCGGCTTGACCTAATAGTCGCACACCTGGATCAACAATTGGCGCGCCTCTACCAAAACGTTGGCGAAGGATATTTTGAGGATGCAACGTTTAGATCAAGGATTTCATATGCTACGTTTCATCTGAGCGGGTTCGGTACGCGCTTTATGGATTATGACAACGACGGCGCGCGCGATCTGTTCATAGCCAATGGACACGTTTTGGACAACATTCAGCGCTATCACGCCGATACCACCTACGCGGAACCGAAGCTAATGTTCCGCAACACCGGGCATGGAATATTCCAGAACGTGAGCGAGCAGTTGGGATCGGATTTTCAGCTCCCGCGCGTGAGCCGGGGCGCTGCCATCGCTGATTTTGACAACGATGGGGACCTCGACATCCTCGTGAGCAACAATGGGCAGCCTCCGCAATTGCTGCGCAATGATGGAGGCAACTCCAATCATTGGCTCCAGATTTTTCTGATTGGCACGCGGTCCAATCGCGATGCCGTGGGGGCGCGAGTGAAAGTTACCGCCGGCGATCTGGTTCTTTACGATGAAAGAAAAGGCGGCATGAGTTACCAATCCGCGCAGGATCCGAGGCTACATTTCGGGCTCGGTCAGCGCCGCACGGTTGAAGAAGTCGAAATTAAGTGGCCCAGCGGCGGGTTGACCAAACTTACGAACCTGAAATCCGATCAGATTTTGGCCATTGAGGAGGGCAAAGGCTTAGTCACCCGGCCCTTTCCCCGTGTTCCTGCCAAATCTTGAACCGGTTTCCGGACCCGAGACAGGTTTTCTTTCGCCTGCTTGCGGTTTCTGCTCGCCTCGACTCGCACCCGACGCGCCTGGGATTGCTTTCCTGTCGCCAGGAGCCGCCCTGATTCTTTGGGCCTGCTCCTGATTCAGCTTGCCAAGGATTGTCAGCGTCGCTTCCGCTTCGCCGGGCCGACCGCTCCTCCGGTATGCCGCCGCGAGCAGCGAATACACGGCTGGGTTTTGTGGATTGAGCCGTCGCCCGATTTCCAAATGTTCGATCGCCGCCTCCAGGCGTCCATCCAAAAGGTCGGCATGGCCGAGCCCAATTTGCGAGCTCGCGTAATTGGGTCGCGCAGCGACCGACTTTTCCAGCGCGTCCCGCGCCTCTGCAAATTCGGCTTGACCCGGGCTTGCTCCGGCGCGGATCAGCGCTTCCCCTAGAATTGCCAGCAATTGGTAGTCTTGCTTGCCTTCCGCGCCGGCGGTTCGCGCTACGTGAATCACTTCTGCAAGATTTCCGCCAAACAGATTTTCTTGCGCTGTCGCAAGGTATCCGATCTCGGAGTGCGGCGCAAGTCGCGCCGCCCGTTCGAATTCCGCCTTCGCCTCGTCAAAGTCATCGAGCATCGAAAGCAGATAACCTCGTTCGTAGTGGAGCCGCGCGGAGTCGGGAAGATGCTGCATGCCGAGTTCGATCACTCGAAGACTCTGCGCATGCTCCTGGCGTCCCAGGAATGCATCGGCAACAAACAAATAAAGCTTTTCATCTTTCGGTGTGAAGGCCGCTGCTCTCTGCAGCGCTTCGAACGCCTCGCCCGCCTGATCGTTGCCCGCGTACGCCTGTGCGAACAAATTCTCGACGCTCGCGTTCTCACGCCCTTGCTCACGCAGCCTGCTCAAAAGCGGAATCGCCTTTGCAAATTGTCCAGTGGCGACGTAGCACAGCGCGAGATTGAATTCCGCGGCGTATTCGTTCGAAACACGCCCTTGCGCTTCGAGGAGATGCCCAATCGCCTCTTCAAAATGGCCGCCCCGAGTCAACTCAGTTCCCGTCTGCAGTTCGGATTCGGCCTGCGGATTCTGGCCCGTTCCTGACTGCTTCATTGTCGCCAGCGGCGAATCGAGCCGTGCCTGCGCGCACGTCAATTCGCAAGTGCCCGCAATCAAAAGAATCCCTGCAACCGGCGCCAGCCGGATTCCTTGCGGCAAGAATCTTGTTGCGTGCATCGGCAATTCCTACTTCCAGCTGCCTTGGCCCTCCACGATCGTAATGTAACGATCGATGGGAAGATCTCTGAATCGCTCCGTCTTCCCGCTTGGATTTGGCCACTTCACTTCCATCCAGTCAATCTTGGTTCGTGGGCCCAGCCCCAGAACGATACGAGGGTCATGGGCGGAGAGATAGCTACCCCCACCTACCTTCCAGTGACGGCGCAGAAGATCGCCGGACTGATAAACGATTCTTGCCCCAATGGCGTCTATGTTTGCTTTGTGGCCGATCAATCGCACACCGAGCCAATGATTCCGCCGGCCCGCGTAATTGCGCAGCAACAAAGGCGCTCCGTCATTCTGCGCCACGAGCACGTCAACCGAACCATCGTTATCGAAGTCTCCGAGAGCCAATCCGCGACCCGCCAATTTCTTTGAAAAAATTGCTCCACTCTCGGCGCTTACATTCTTCAGGGCTGACCCGCTGTTTCGAATCAGAAGCATCGGCTCCCGATAAGTCACATCCTCCATTCGCTTTTCCACCATGGTGTCGGGGTGCCCGTTGCAGAGCAATAAGTCCAGATTACCGTCATTGTCATAATCGAAAAACTTCAATCCCCAGCCGCTGAGCCGGCTGGTCCAGGCATCGATGCCAGTCCGAATCGCTACATCAGTAAACGACTCATCCTTGTTGTTGTGAAAGAGCGCGAAAGACTCGTGATCCACATTTGCGACGAAAAGATCGAGGCAACCATCCTGATCATAGTCCCCTGCATCGACTCCCATGCCTGATCGAGCGAGGCCAAACGCGTTGTATCCCACTCCCGCGAGCGCGCCAATCTCTTCAAACCGGCCTTTGCCACGGTTGGCGAACAGAAAATTTGCAACCGTGTCATTGCTGACGAAAAGATCCATCCACCCATCGTTATTGATGTCCGCCGCGACCACGCCCCAACCTTTTGCCGGCGAGCCTGCAATGCCGGATTCCTTGCTAACGTCCGTGAATGTGCCGTCGCCGTTGTTGTGAAAGAGCCAGCAAGGCATCGCTTTGTACGGAGTCGGCTTGCAGTACCACCGCGCGTTCGTTGGTCCATAACCGCAGAACATGTTCTTTGACTTGTCGAAGTCCACGAAGCGGCAGACAAATAGGTCCAGGCGTCCATCGTTGTCGTAATCGAACCACACCGAACTCGTGCCCCAGCCCGGCGCGCCGACGCCGGCTTTCGCGGTAACATCGGTGAAGGTGCCGTCCCCATTGTTATGATAGAGGATGCTGCGCGGATACTGCGTCACGTAGAGATCCGGCCAGCCGTCGCCATCGTAGTCACCGACCGCGACACCCATGCCGTAGGCATTCCCCGGCACGCCGGCTCTTTGCGTCACGTCCGTGAATGTGCCGTCGCGGTTGTTGCGATAGAGTGCGTTGCGGAGTGGAGTGGCCGGTTTATAGAAATCGCACGCTCCGCTATTCACAAGGTAGATGTCCATCCAGCCGTCGTTGTCGTAGTCGAGAAACCCGCAGCCAGGGCCTACGGTTTCCGGCAAGTACATTTCCGGCGACTGACCACTCAAATGAACCCAGGAGATCCCACTGGCCGCGGGCGGAACTTCTTCAAACGCGCCAAAGGAATCCATGCCAGCTGCGCCGCCCGGTGCCAGGTTCATGCGGCCGAGTGCGGCACTCATCCCAGTTCCCCCGAGAATCTGAAAGATTCGCCGCCGAGAAAGGATCTGACTCAATCGCAGTTGCTCCGTGGTTTACGTTTGCGGTACAGGGCCGCACGCACGCTTCGACTACGGCCGGACCCCACCCGGATTCTTTTCGGAGATTTGCTGTTGAATGGCCATCTCGCGCGCAGCGGCCTCCTTACGCCCGGTGCGTGCATACGCCATGGAAAGCTGGTAGTGGCCCGCGGCATCCGCCGCCACCATCTTCACGTAGCGTTCGAGAGGGGCAACGGCCTCCGGAAAGCGTTCGGCCGAATTCAGGGACATGCCGAGGGCGAGATAGGCTTCGGCAAAACCCGAATCCAGCTTGGACGCATTCGTGAAGTGAGAAATCGCTTGATTCCACTCTCCCACGCGCCGCGCAATCTCCCCGAGCCAGAATTCGGAGGCAGCGTTGTTTGGATCGATCTTCAGTTCCTCTTGAAATTCCTTTCGGGCCTCCTCTGTATTGGATGGAGACTCCACCTTTGACAGCGCAACACGACCAAGCCGGAAATGAATCCCCGGCAGGTTGGGGTTCTGTTCGAGAATCTTTCGATATTCATTTGCGGCGGCGTCCCAGCTCTCCCGCGACTCGAGGGATTCCGCCTCAAGTTCGCGCGCCTGGTAGGAAGTAGGAGCGACAGCGGCCATTTCCTGAGCCGCGCGCGTGGCCAGCTGCGAGAAGTAGTGCGTCATAATGTAGAGAACTTCAGGGTCTTTCGGAAAATCGCGCTTCAGGGTCCACAGTGCGTTGACGGCCGTCTGCGCTTGCTCGAGGCTCATCGCGCAACGCGCCGTAGCCATCGCCACCCGGTATTCCAATTGTTTGTCCGATGCTTGCGCCAGCGATTTCTTCAGCACCGGGAGGGCTTCCTGGCAGTGTCCTTTGGCAGCCAGATCAATGGCATGCTCGACGGCAGTAGAAGAAGCCGTAGTCGGCGATGATTTCGCGGGAACTTGGCCGAAAAGAGGGGCCGCAGCGAGAATTGCTCCCAACGGACCCGCAAAGCGAAGATGAAGTCTCTTGGACATGAAGACGCATCACCATAAATCTGCGAGAAGAATGAAGTATAGCGCGATCCAAAGTCAGAGAATTGGGTTTCGCCAAAAAGTCGCCCGAATTGATTCCCATCTCCTTCGATCAGGACGCACGCCCTCCGCAAATCGGTGCCAAAAGCGTCCAATTCTCACGGACGTCCGCCACATTCACGCCGTTAATCCAATTGTTCACTCCACCAGACCCAGACAACCGCCTCGCTTTTTTCTCTGTCGTTAGCACATGATATGTCCGCTTGATTAGCATGTGAAATGTCCGCTTTTGAGAGGCGGCTGGGTGTAGACCGCATTCCGGGAGGTTGCCGGGATGGTTTACACCAGGGTCGCCATGGAGCGG